>Ga0213825_1000734_pt1 | contig 23756 bp, 18 predicted proteins | sample MC6MC0900MG_FD_179896 | JGI IMG/M metagenome (GOLD analysis project Ga0213825, IMG submission 179896) | Enriched soil aggregate microbial communities from Iowa State University, Ames, United States - MC6-MC0900-MG | ecosystem: Environmental > Terrestrial > Soil > Unclassified | place: USA: Iowa... | reverse complement strand
AGCCGAAGGAGAAACGTTGTCCTTGGTATTTTGCAGCAAAACGGTCGCGCATTGTAAAATCTGTGCTGTCAGGGAAGCCCCATTGATCTCGAATTTCTTGGTGCATACGCTCTGCAAAGCCTTCCGCAAGCTCAAGAGCGGTTGATTGTAGGGCATGACTTTCAAGGAATTTCCCTTCCTCTTTTAACTGGCGAGCTGTCGCCATTACACCTTGACCAGCCGTTACCACCATCAGTGCAATATAGTCCATTTCCCCACTATCTACTGTTTTCAAGAAATCTGCTAAACACATAAATGGTTCGACTTGTTGACGAGGGAAAGTAAAACGTTCAATTTCCGTTTTACTATCTGACGGATCGTAAACGACCACATCATCTCCATCGGCTTGCGCTGGGAAGAACTGATACAAGCCAGAAGGTTTCAATAAATCGCTTTGTAAATAATCATCGACTAACTCTTTTAGTTCTGTAGCACGTGTATCCCCTGCATCAAGCAATTGTTGAACTTGTCCTTTCAGCCCTAAGTGATGACCAATTAATGTCCGCATATTTACATATGGATATAAATGTGACACTGAATATTCCTTTTTCACATGACGACGAACATCCGCTGGTAGGAAGACAGGCGCATCTTTTATAGTACGTACTGGCTTCACTGTGATTTCTTTCGCAGGTCGCGCTGCACGTTTTTCATCTGCTTCTAATCGTTTTTGACGCGACTCTGCTATTTCAGCTAAAAAGTTTTCTCGCGTCTCGCTACCCATTAATAGATTTACTTGCTCAAGCCCTTGCATCGCATCTTTTGAGTAAATAACTGGACCTTCATATTCATTGGCAATTTTCGTTTCAGTAAAGCGACGAGACAACGCCGCTCCCCCTACTAAAATCGGCACATCAATACCGGCAGCTTTAAAATCTTGCGCAGTAATGACCATCTGCTGAGCAGATTTAACAAGTAAGCCCGACAGTCCGATAAAATCTGGTTTTTCTTTACGTATAGCCTCGATTAACTGAGATGGCGTTACTTTAATACCTAAATCAACCACTTTGTAGCCATTATTACTTAAAATAATATCTACAAGGTTTTTACCAATATCATGTACATCGCCTTTTACAGTGGCAAGCACCATTTTCCCTTTACCGGAACTGTCCTCATTTTTCTCCATAAATTGCTCAAGATGTGCGACAGCTGCCTTCATAACACCTGCGGATTGCAATACTTCCGCTACGATAAGCTGGTTGTCATTGAATAAACGACCAACCTCCGCCATCCCTTCCATTAGCGGCCCATTAATAATATCAAGCGGTGATTCAAAAATTTCACGAGCAGCATCCAGGTCTTCAATAAGCCCTTCTTTCGTACCTTCTAAAATATAGTAAGCTAGGCGCCCTTCCACTGTTTTCGGAATATCCGCTTCTGTTTTCTCTTTCTTTTTATCACGATAAAAATCAGTGAATACCGCTAATGTTTCATCATTTGTATTAAATAATAGATTATTTGCTAGTTTAATTTCCTCTTCAGGAATCGATGCATAACGCTCTAGCTTCTCTGTATTAACAATCGCGTAATCCAAGCCCGCCAATGTACAATGATATAAATAAACTGCATTCAGTACTTCTCGGCCAACTGGCGGTAAGCCGAACGAAATATTACTAACACCGAGCACGGTTAATGTACGCGGCATTTTTTCTTTAATAAGACGAATGCCTTCAATCGTTTCAAGTGCTGAACCAATATATTGTTCATCCCCTGTACCAACTGGGAACATTAACGGGTCAAAAATAATATCCTCTGGCGCTAAGCCCCATTTCTCCGTTAATAATTGATAAGAACGCTCGGCAATTTCTAATTTACGATGACGATCGACCGCCATCCCTTGCTCATCAATCGTACCGACAACTAAGGAACCACCATATTTTTTCACTAGCGGCATTACCGCATCAAAACGTTCTTCCCCATCCTCTAGATTAATAGAGTTAATGATGGCTTTCCCTTGTGAAAATTTAAGCGCTTCTTCAATTACTTTTTCATCCGTAGAGTCAATAACGAGTGGCACCTTCACTTTTTTAACAACCTCTTGCATAAAGCCTCGCATATCAGCTAATTCATCACGGTCAGGGTTTGCTAAACAAATATCAATAACATGTGCCCCATTTTTCACTTGTGCACGTGCAATTTCTGCCGCTTCCTCATATTTACCATCAATAATTAAATTTTTGAATTTACGAGAGCCAATAACATTTGTTCGTTCCCCAATAAATAGCGGACGCATCGAATCATCGTACACTAAAGGCTCAATACCGGATACAACATGACCATGTGTACTTTCCGGCAATTGTCGTGGCTTTTCATCTTTTAGTACTTCTCGAATCGCTGCAATATGGGCTGGTGTCGTACCACAACATCCGCCAACAATATTCAGCCAGCCTTTTTCAGCAAAGCCTTTTAATTTTTGAGATAAGGACTCTGGTGATTCATGATAGCAACCTTCCTCATCAGGCAAACCTGCATTTGGATAACAGCTAATATAGCCTGTAGAAAGCTCCGCCAAAGAACGAATATGATCTGTCATAAATTCTGGACCAGTTGCACAGTTTAAGCCGACTGATAATGGCTTAATATGCTCGATTGATATGTAAAAAGCATCAATTGTTTGCCCTGCTAGCGTCGTACCCATTGGCTCTATCGTACCGGAAATCATCACAGGTAGCTCTTTGCCTGTCTCCTCAAATGCACGTGAAACCCCAAGCGTACCAGCTTTGACATTGAGCATATCCTGACTCGTTTCAAGAAGTAGCACATCTGAACCCGCTTCAATAAGTGCCTTTGCCTGCACATAAAAGTTCTCTTCAAGCTCATCAAATGTAATACCGCCAGTTACCGATAATGTTTTTGTTGTGGGCCCCATAGCCCCCGCTACAAAGCGAGGCCATTCTGGCGTAGAAACTTCATCGACTACTTTGCGCGCAATTTCCACTGCACGTTTATTTATTTCTTCCGCCTTAGCCCCAAGATTATATTCATTTAATACGAGTGGCGTACCACCAAACGTATTTGTACAAATAATATCTGCACCAGCTTCTAAATATTTTCGGTGAATCTTTTCAAGCACATCAGGTCTAGTGAGCACAAGATTTTCGTTACAACCATCGAGCTCCTCGCCCCCAAAATCTTCTGCTGATAAGTTTTCATTTTGAAGCATTGTACCCATAGCGCCATCTAATATTAAAATTCGTTTCTCCAGTTGCTCTTCAATCAAGTGCTTAGCCATCTATACTTACCCCTTTTTTCTGTTCATCCAATTGCTCAATAAATTTCATTAACTCTAGCGTCATATCATAGCGTAAAAACGGTGTTATTAAATAAATACCATTAAAATATTCAGCAGCTACTTCTACTAATTCCTTGGCAATTGCAATCCCTTCTAATGTTGAACGTTCTTTATCTTCACCACACGCCTTCATACGTGACAAGGCATCGTCCGATAATTTAATACCCGGTACTTCATGGTGTAAAAATTCAGCGCTCTTATAGCTCGTTACTGGCATTATGCCAATATAAATCGGTGTCTCTAAATGCTTTGTCGCCTCATAAATTTCGATAATTTTTTCTTTCGAATAAACAGGTTGAGAAATAAAGTAATCTGCACCATGTTCGATTTTTTTCTCTAGTCGAGCTACTGCACGATCTAACACACGCACATTCGGGTTAAAGGCTGCCGCAACAGAGAAGTTCGCCTTTTTCCGCAGTGGCTTTCCGGAAAACGATATCCCTTCATTTAACTGCTTAATCAGTTGAATTAGCTCCATTGATGATACATCATAAACACTTGTCGCACCTGGGAAGTCACCAACCTTTGTTGGATCTCCTGTAACCGCTAAAATATCATGAATACCAAGCGCATTTAAGCCCATTAAGTGTGACTGTAATCCAATTAAATTACGGTCACGGCACGTAATATGCGTTAATGGTCGGACACCGTGAGTTTCCTTTAATAATGCACCCATCGCCACATTACTAATACGTGGAGATGCAAGAGAATTATCTGCCATCATCACGACATCTGCGCCAGCTTCATATAATTTTTTCGCACCTTCTATAAAGCCTTCAATTTCTAAATGTCTAGGTGTGTCTAACTCCACGATCACCGAACGCTCACGCTTCACCTTTTCGTGTAAAGGCTCATACGTTGCAGGTTCTGCTTCGCGGACAACTTCTACTTTTTCAGGCTTTGTAAACTTTTCTTCAACAGGTGTTAACTCTTCTAAATATTTTTTCGCCGCTGCTATATGCTTCGGTGTCGTGCCACAGCATCCACCGATTAATCGCACACCTTGATCACGTAATGCAACCGCTGCTCGACCAAAGTAATCTGCTTCTGACTCATAAACGACACGCCCATCCTCTAAATCTAGTAATGAAGCATTGGGATAAGCAGACATAAACGCCTTTTCAGGAAGCTCAACACCTTCAAATGCTTGAATAGTATGATGTGGGCCTAAACGACAATTGACGCCGACTACATCTGCACCAAGCGCCTCTAGTTCATGTAATGCTTGATTTAACGCCATACCATTTTGCAACACACCTGGCTCATGCATTGATACTTGAGCAATAATAGGTAGCGCTGTTTTGGCACGTAACATTTTTAACGTTGCACTTAATTCTTCAAAATCATAATATGTTTCAAGTAAAAGACCGTCCGGATTTCCTGCAAGTAACACAGTCGCTTGCTGTTCAACAGTCGCTAAAATTTCCTCTAATGTTGCATCGCTTTTACGAATACCACGGATGCCACCAATTGTGCCTAATACAAATTGCCCGCCATCCGCTGCCGCACGTTTTGCAATTGTAATAGCTGCTTCATTAAATTGCTGAACTCGCGATTCTAAACCGTAGCGCGCTAATTTAATCGCATTGGCACCATATGTATTCGTTTGAATCACATCTGCTCCAGCAGCAATGTATTCTCTATGAATTTTTTCTATTAATTCCGGTCTCTGTACATTCATTTCTTCATGGCAATACTCCAAGCCGTAGCCATATAATACAGTACCAATGGCACCGTCAGCTGTTAACACATGCGTTTTTAATTTTTCTAGCAATCCCATATACGTAGCCCTCTCTTTCGTTATACGCAAAATATAAAAAGCCTTCTTTTTACATAAAGAAGGCTTTAACGAATCGTAATTGTTTTTCCTTCTCATCTTCGACCAGCGTGGTCTTCTGGATTTAGCACCTGACATACGTTGGTTGCTGAAGCGTCATCGGGCCAGTCCCTCAGCTTCTCTTGATAAGAATTTAGTATGAATTTTTCAAATAATTAAAAGAATCATATCGTTTACAGGCGATAGAGTCAAGACTATTTCACTTAACAAAGGATATTTCTTCAGAAAATTATCTTATTTCAGCTTTATTTCACCTGTGCAACGATTTTGTAATGACCTTTTCATCGTTTCGCTATAGGTGAAACTTATTTATGGGTACTAGCAACATTTCGCTCCAGGTTGCGCTTTCCGCGGGCAAGCACCGAGCCGCTTCCTTCGCTACGCTCAGTCCAGGGTCTCGGTTTGCTTGCTATTCCCGCTGGAGTCGCAACCTTTCGCTCCATTAGAGTATGCGGGATAATTTAATTATTGTAGTTTTTTAGCAAGCTCTTCTCCTATTTGCTTACCATTTTGTATGCATGCACCAATACCTACACCGAAATAAGAGCAACCAGCTATCGATAAATTCGGATACTTTTCTGCAAGTTCAGCTGTTAAACCTTTCAACGCTTCATGATGTGCTAAATCATACTTTGGCATTTGATCAATCCATTTGGCTACATTTACAACAGTCGGTTTTTCATCAATGCCTAAACTTTTCTTCACATCCTCTAAAGCGACAGCTGCTAACTCTTCATCGGTCATCTTCCGTAATTTTTCGTACGCTGGATTGATACTCTTGTAAAAGAGTCGTACAAGTAACTTATTATTAGCAGATGTATGCTTCCATTTTCGACTTGTCCACGTTGCTGCGTTGCATTGGACATTGGAATTATGTGACACAATAAAGCCAGTACCATCTGCTGGCAACACTGCATCAGGCACATCAAAACCGAGATAAATTGTTATTGCAGAAGCTGTAGTAAATTCATTGAAATACTGATCTAATGAAGGGTCCTGCAATAAGCTTTGCACCGCTTCATTTGGCAATGCTAATACAACATGCTCAGCCTCCAGCTTCCTACCATTTGCCAATGAAATGACATATTGCCCTTCCTGCTTCTTGACACTTGTTGTTGCTACGCCTTTAATGATTTCTACTTCTGTTAAGGTAGCTTCAAGACGCTCGATTAGTGAGGATAAACCTTTTTTAAACGATATAAATTTTTTATTGGAAGCTTTCATAAATTGTTCGCGATTTGCATCAAAGCCCTTAATAATACTTCCGTATTCATTTTTATAATCGATTAAGTAAGGCAAAGTAGAAGCAATGGATAGTTGATGTAAATCACCAGAATATACACCCGCTAGTACAGGTGCAATTTGATTTTGCACTAGCTCTTCCCCTAAGTAATATGTCAAAAACTCGCCTATCGAGCTTTCTTTCGTAAAGCCTTTATTCGGCATCGTTAAATCTTGCAATGCGATTTTTTTACCCGCTTCTGATACAAGTGTACTTGCTTCGAGTGAAGCTATACTCATTGGAATACCGAACGTAGAATCAGCAGGTATTGCATGTAGCTCGTCATTTGTATAGATATAAGATATCCCCGTTTCGTTGTACACAAGCTCCTGTTCAAAATGAAGCTCTTGCACTAATTCCATAACGCCCTTATGGCGCGCAACAATAGAATCAGCACCCGCTTCCATAATAAAACCTTGATCATATACAGAGTGCAACTTACCACCTAAGTAAGTATTTTTCTCAACAAGCACTAGTTTCACATCTATGTTTCTTTCCAATACTTGACGCTGTAAATAATGCATCGTACATAAACCAGTAATGCCGCCACCTAATACAACGATAGTTTCCATGAAGAATCGCCCCTAATTTCTTTATTTATCTCCTATTAGTATAAACTGTTTTGACAAACATTTACCTTCAACCCATTACAAATTTCGCAAATATTTGCCTGCAAATTGTTTGAAAATTGTTTGAGTGCCTGGCACCTAAAAAATGGCACCTAAAAAAATCCGCTTTGCTTTCAGTTAACAGGTCAAGAGCAATAAAGCTTATATGGCTCTTATCCTGCCTGAGGAAGGCACAGCGGATATTTTATAATATTATTTATTGGATTTTGAATTTTAGCGAAGCTTTGCCATTTCAACACAGAACAGCATCAATTAGTTTAAGTTTTGCGCTACGTTAGCTAATTTATCTGCAGAATTGGTTACTTCATTAAATGCTAGCCCAAGCTCATGAAGAACTTGAGAAACGGCTTGAATTTCTTTTTCCATACGATCATTTTGAGACTTTGCTTCTGTCATAGCATCTAGTATTTTGTTAAACTGCCCCTCTGTTTGGGCCATGTTTTCCTCACCAGACGCAACCTCTGCCTGAATATGATGAAGCGAGTGGGCTAGCTTATCCGTGCGCTCCGTTGTTTTTTCTAATAGTTTTGCCACAGATGTAACCGATTCTTTCGTTTGACTAGATAATTTACGCACTTCATCTGCTACAACACTAAAGCCCTTCCCGGCTTCTCCAGCACGCGCTGCTTCAATAGCCGCATTTAAAGCAAGTAAATTCGTTTGATTGGCAATGTTCGTCACAACATTCATAATCGATTCCATTTCCTTAGACATATCTGTTAATTGTTTAATATTGTTCGAAATTTCATCTACTGATTGAATAATGTTACACATATTTTTAGATTGATGTTGTAAACGTTCACGACCTTCTACAGCCTGACCTTCAGCTAACGCACTGACCTGTAACGATTTTTTGGCCAATTGCTTAATTTCATTTGATTGATTGCTCAATAGATGGAATGAAGCATTCGTTTCTTGAGAAATTGTCGCAAGCCCCTCTGAAGATTCCACAATGGTTTTTTCAACCGCTTCTTTTTCACGTTCAACATTTTCTTTCAGCTGCTCAACTGTACTCTCAAAAGCTTCTAATACAAGTTGCTGCTCGAAATTCGAAATTTTAGAAATAGCCCGTATTGTATTGAATTGGTCTACTGGATTCGCTACATGGTTTTCGACTAAATCAATAAATGACAAAGCTAAATCTTGGAAAGCACAAATATACCATTGTGTTCTTAGTCCAATATGTACATGTACTTTTGCGATACTTACTCGTCTTCTATAAAATTCTTCATCTATTGTGCCGTTAAACATTTCAATAATATGCCGGCGCAATGTAATCTTCAATTTATCTACGGAACTATGTTTATTAATAATATTTACTAAACTTTGCTCAGTTCCTACCATGGCATAAAATCGGTCAACGATGTGATTAATGTTGTCCTCAACAAATGGTTTAAAAGCTTTTAAATATTGTAAATCTTGTTTTGTCAAATTTAGCATTTCTATCTGCTTCACCAATGTTCGGGAATTGGGCACATCCATTGTCACCGAGTATTGTTGTAAATCTAACGCCATTGTCTTTTTCTGTTTTTGAAAAATCACACTTTTCCCTCTTTCATGTACAAGTTCTTTTGAAAAGCTGAGCAACATACCTTTTCCGTTTACCCAAATATACTGATAAAAATATAAAAAAATACCACGACAGTTAAAATATTAACAAGAAAATAATATAACAAAATAACATTATAATAATCAATAATGCATTATTTTTTCAATTTGAAATTACTCATTTACATTATACATTTTAATAGTAATTGTCAATTTATATTAACCTATATTTTACCATTTAACACTATAATATTTAATGTTAAACAAAACAGGGATTCAGTATCAGTAAGTACTAAAAAGCATGTATAAGCATTTTTCGTTAGCTATATCTACGCCCTTTTTAATCAGTTTTAAGTTCTATTGTTATTTTATCCATGCAATATTAATTAGCCTCTAACACAGTATTATTAAACTATTCATTTCGTAAGAGCAGTTAAACCTAATGAGAGATTTAAAAATAGATCTAAAATACCATATTCACCCACCTGTGATACGCAGTATTTAATACCTAATTCCTTTTCAGCAAGTTTGCGTCTCTTTGCTATCGATTTATTATGTTACGATAGACAAACACGTTTTCTCTTTTAGCTGTACAGTTAACATAAAAAAAATCGCAACGGCTTGTTAATGTACCGTTGCGATTTTTTATTGTTTATCTAATTCCTCAAGTAAAAGTAAGGCTTCTTCTATACCGGCTTCCGCCGCAAGTCCGTACCATTTTTTAGCCTCTTTAATATTTCGTGCTAGTCCTTCGCCTTTATTATAAATATGACCTAGCTGTAACTTTGCTTCTGGATCTCCTTGAAGCGCCGCCTGTTTGAACCAGTGAATACCTTTTTCTATATTACGAATTCCCGTTAAACCCTTGCTCCAAATAAAGCCCAAATCATAAAATGCGTCAACATGGTATTGATCAGCAGCTCGTTCAAACCAATATAATCCCCGATTTACATCACGTGTTTGCCCTAAATGACCTTCTAAATAAATTCCACCAAGTCGGTATTCCGCTTCAACATAGCCTGCCTCAGCCGCTTTTTTATAATAGGCAAAGGCTTGCTCCTCATCTACGTCAACACCTAATCCTTGCTCATATATAATGCCTAATGTAAACATCGCCTCTGCCACGCCATGCTTTGCTGCAACATCAAACCACTGTTTTGCGAGTAGCATGTTTTCTGCTACACTTTCTCCATTAAAATACATATCGGCTAAGTTATTGGCTGCATCTGCATGCCCCTGTTTTGCGGCAGCTTCATACAACAAGAAAGCACGATCATAATTTTCTTCTACAGCAATCCCCTCAAAATAATAGTTCGCAAGGGCGAATTGTGCATTGGCATTATCTTGTTTTACTGCGATTTCAAACCACTTCACCGATTTTTCCGGTTGGAAATCTGCACCATCGTTTGTACTATAATATTCCCCAAGCTCAAATTGGGCATCCGCATCTTGTTCTTCAATCGCAGCTTTGTACAAATCAATGATTTCCTCATGATCTAAATCTTCCTCTTCAAAAGCATCCACTGCTTCGTCCTGATGAATAAAATACCATTCCAGTATATCGAGCACATCATCAACAACCTCAGTTGTATAAGCTAACTTCTCCAATGAAGTAATTTGCCAAATTAAAATATAAATCGGTTGTGGTATTGCCTCACGCAATAAATCATCATACTCTGCTAACAGTGTTAAGACATTTTCTTGCACTGTTTGTGTTTGTTCTGGATGTACTACTTGCAAGTGTCGTTGCTTTTTTTTTCTTAACAAGCCTTGAATAACTTGATATATCGTTTTTTGCAAGGTCGTCAGTTGTACTTCATCCAATATAAGTAATGTTACGTTTTGTGCAAACCATGTATTCTCTATTTGTGGTAGCTGTTGTAAAGATTCAGTACGCTCCTTATTTCGCTTTGCTAAAAATGGCCCATACATTTGTTTTCCCCCCTTGCACTATGTAAAAAAACTGCCTCACTATTATTATATGGAAGGCAGTAGATGAATGGTTACACATATGCTCTTAACATAAGTCCAATAAATAATGTAATCGCGAAAAAGAAAGTGACATGTAGCCATTTGGACATTTCTAATAAACCGATAAATTCTCGGGTAAATGCGTTAGGTATATAGTAGAATGCAGTTTTGGAGCCAACCCCTTGTGCATCTAGTTTTGCTTTTCTAGCGTAAATGCTTGCACGAAATACATGGAAGTTATTCGTAACAAAAAGCGATCGGTATTCCCTTCCTTGCGCATGCGCATCCATAATTGCTTTCGAAAAGAGCATATTCTGTTCTGTATTTGTTGATTGATCTTCTATTAATATTTTCCGATTCGGTATTTGGTGTCTTTCAATCAAATAGGTTTCCATCGCAAATGCTTCTGAAACTTGTTCATCACAACCTTGCCCGCCCGAAACAATGATGAAAGGACGTTCCCGGTATTTGTAATATTGCTTTACTGCCTCATCTAAACGGCTAGCTAACAGTGGGGGTACTTTGTCTCCGATTAAGCCTGAACCAAGGACAAGTATATAACGTGGCTCATAGGTAATCGGTGTAAAATGATAAATGACAGCATACAGCATTACACTTGTATATAAAAAGACCGTATAGGCAAAAATCAAAAAGGCATAAAAGAAAAGAATATGCCAAAATCGATTTTCAATATTCATAAAGAACACGAAGACATAGCCAATAATCATGAACAAGAAAACTAAGCCAAAAACAGCTAATACTAAATTTCGAATGCTACGTCCTTCTTTTTCAAGCAAGATTTTACTATTGAAAAACATTGCTATGGATAACATTAACATTATACCTGGGATAATGCCGAATAACGTCATTATTCCCATCTTGGATACAATACCCTGTTCGTTAATAAATAAATCAAAGTGTGTAGTTATAGCTACAAAGGTCGTTAAACCGATTAATCCTAGCACGACTGCGTTAATAAATCGTCTTTTTTCTGTAATATATAGCATTAAAAATATTGATATCAATAATGTCATTGCTGGAAGCATTGCATTTACTCCTTTCCTCCCTTTCTATTCCCCATTCAGCAAGATGCTGACACCACTTGTTCATATATTGCAAATTTCCTAAATTAAAGATAGTGAATATTTTATTTTTCACTATAATTCATGTAAAATTACTATTAAGAACTAGTTTATGACAAAAAATAAAATTATTTTGGAGGAATGTAAGCAATGAAAAAAATTCTTGCAGCTCTTTTTGCAGCGACACTTATGTTTGCTTCAGTTGGTGCAACACTATTAATAACGGACACACCGACTGCTGAAGCAAAATCATATAAGTCAGGTAAAAAAGGCTTCACAAACAACAACAATTCAAATATTCAAAAATCTCAGGATAATTCTAAAGACCAAAACAATGCAACAACAAATAAAACTACAAATAAAACAGATACAACAACTGCGAAAAAAGGTGGCTTTTTCTCAGGTGGTCTTATGAAAGGCTTAATGCTAGGTGGTTTAGCAGGTCTACTATTCGGTAGTCTATTTAGTGGTCTTGGAATGCTTGGTAATATTTTAGGCTTATTAATCAACGTTGCTGCCATTGCGGTTATCGTCATGCTTGTTGTAAAAATTATCAACATGTTTAAAGATAAAAAACGCAAAGAACAGGAAGCGACACAATGGCACAAATAATTAGCGAGCAAGATATTATCAACGCTATTTGCCTATCACAGGCCTACCATAAAAATATCCGCCCCGAAGACGTCCTTGTCGAGCTAACGTACGAAGATGAGACAGGCTTCGGTGCAGAAGTTGAAACAAATGGTCAAATCGAAGTTTTCAACACTGCTGCTATGATTGGTGCATTACGTGTATGGATAAAAGATGTCCTTCACGGAGACCCTTTTTCAACAGGTATCGAGCTTATATTAGACGATGAAGAAGGCATTATTGCCAAATTATCATAGCTGTAAATTCATTTCACAGAGCTTGTGCTGAAGCTAGATAAAACGAATAGCCGTTCAATAAATCTTACAGTCGATTTATTGAACGGCTTTTTTTGAACGTCACCTTCTGCAAATTGAAGGCTATTTCAATTGTTCACTGAAGCTTACAAAGATTTTAGCTGCGTGGCTACGCTTTGTTGAAGCTTCTGGAGAAAATTTCCCTTCACTTCCTGTCACAATACCAAGCTCATATAGCATTGTAATGGCATCTTGCGTTTCATCATTATAACTAGCTATATCTGTGAACGGTGTTTTATTTTTCACAACATAAGCTTCGTTGTACTGTTTTTCATATGCACGTTTAATCATCAGTGCTAATTGCGCACGTGTAATAGGCTGACTTGGATTAAACTTGCCTTCCTGTCCTTTTACAAGACCATGCGCATAAGCCGCCGCAATTTCTGCCTGTGTTTTGGCATCGTAGCTTGCAATATCAGTAAATGGTGCATTGTCAGTTGTTGTTAACCCTAAGCTTCTAACAAGCATTGTTGCAGCCTGAGCGCGTGTAATATTTTGCTCCGGTCTAAATGTACCATCTGCATAACCTTTCATAATGCCTTTCGTAGCCGCTTTGTGAATGAACGCTGTTGCCCAATGATTTTGAATATCTGTAAACTGTACTGTACTACCTGTTGTAAACGTTGCTGTTGGGCTTTGAACACTTTCATTACCAGCCGCATCTAGCGCTTTAATTGCCACTGTGTAGGCAGTATTTTCTGTTAAATTATCTAGCGTTATAGCCATTTGATCAGCATTTACTGTAGCGTATAGCTTATTATTCACATAGACATTATACTTCGTAACCCCTTCATTATCTGTCGCTGCCAGCCAATTTACCTTTGCTACGGTGCTACTTTCCACGCTAACTCGGATGGCAGAGGAAGCATCCCACAATGAACTTGCTTTCATAATCGGTAAAAATGCTTCATTTGCTACCGCGAAATAGCCTGCTTCACTTAAATGGATATTTTCCGGATTTGGTAAATAGCTTGCCACATCTTTAGCCACGACATCTAAAGTAGGCACAAAGATTGCCCCCGCTTTTTCTGCTGTTGTTTTTATAGACGCATTCATAATACCTAATAGCATTTTAAATTGCGTCTGTAATTCTTCATTATAATAAGGGAAAGAATTATAGTATCCCATAACGTAAATTTGCACTTGTGGATTCAACTTTTTAATTTCCGCTAATATAGTTGCAATATTTTTTATCGCTTCTTGCGACGCCTTTAAAATAGCCGCAGTATTTATGCCCGTTGTTGCTGTATCTTTTAAAATTGGCAATAAGTCATTCGCACCAGCCGTTAAAGTAATTAGCTCCGCTTCCTTAATTGACGCTCTAAGTTTTGTGCTATCGTTCGTGTAACCAAAGCCCGTCACTGGTTTCTCAACGTCTGCTTGTAAATCAGCCAAAATATTTTTCGTTGTATAGCCTGAATAAGCAAAGCCTTTATTATAAGAAGTTAATAAACCATCTTGTTGCAATGCCTGTGCAACAAAATCCGTATAGCCAAGACCAATAACGCCCATTTCATTCATGCCATGTGCCAATGAATCACCTAGCGCTACGTAATCGGCTTGTACTACCCATCTTGGCGCTATATGGTCTGGCGTCTTCGCTGCACTTGCTCCTACAGGTACTGTTAATTGTAAAGCTAGTACACTTGCAGCTAAAAATCGAAATTTCTTGGAAAATTGCATATACCCACTCCTTTTGCTCATCTAGTTATTACTAGTTTACTAGATTAAGGATAAAAATGGGTAATTATTGTTAATTCTTCATTCAATTTTCACTTTATTCAAGCTGTACTTTCCCGTAGACACCTCCACCACCAACTGCAATATTTAATTGCCCCGTTCTAGCTAAATCAATCATCTGTGCGATTTTAAGCGGCACAATTTCTGCAAGCTGCTCGGTCGTTATACAATGTAAAATAGTCATTTCCGTTCCAAATGCATGGATTAATTTTTCCATCATTTTTGGTCCTAAACCAGGTATAAAATCTAATGGTACTTGATGTATATAGGCCGGTCTTTCCCGTTCAGCACTATCCGATTCAGATAGTTCCATAATACGTGTTGCCACACCTTTAATAATTTGCGAACTTCCACATGATTTACAAAGTGTTTCTTCATCATTTACCTGCACACCACATTTCGCGCATACCGTTTGATAATATTTGCCGAGCAATGGATTTAAGCCATAGTTCGCTAACACCGCTCGTCCTTCTTGTTCATGGAGCGCCATTTTTAGCTCGTTGAAATTAGCTGCCTTTAATCGGAGCTTTTGATATTCGCGAGCAATTTTTCCTAATGAATGAGCATCTGAATTCGTTACAAATGTATAGGCTTGAAGTTCTCGTATATTTTTTACCATATGCGTATCGGAGCTTAAACCAAGTTCAATGGCATCAATCAGATGCGGATCAAATACTTCGGTTAAGCTGTGATGGACGCCTTTGCCAAATAAGCTTTTAAATGGTGTAAAAACATGTGCTGGGATAAAAAGACCTCCCATTTCACGAACTTTTTGTTGGAGCGTTCGCCCATCACAATAAATACGCTGTGAACTCAAATGAATGTTTTTCATAAAGCCCCTCATCCAATTTGAAAAGTGCTCCATTACGGCAATCGTAGGAAAGTAAGCCAGTACATGGATTGGTCCTTGACAGTAGCTATCATAAATTTCGATTTCCGAGCCCGGAATTAGCGTTGTTTCTTGGAAGCGAAGTCCTCCTTCTTCTAACTCCGTTAGCTCTCCTCGCGCTATCATCATCTTCACTTCAGCTATTACTTCAGGTGAATGACAATCAATAATGCCGATTATATCAAGCCCCTTTTTTGCACTCGCCATCTCTAAAATTCGTGCTAATGTTAAAGTTTTGCTCCCTGTAATTTTTACTGCCCGTCCATTCATTGTTCGACCAATATGAATATGTAAATCCGCATAATAGTTATGAAGCAATGTCTACATCTCCTTACGTTCAATTTTAAAATGAAAAAACCTTACATTGCTGCAAGGCATTTTCAGTCATTAGGATGGGTGGTTTTGGTGGCTGCTATGATCAGTCTCTAATGAACCTGAACCTTGGTTAGGCATCGTCGCTGCATCATAAGCAACTAAAGTAACACCGATTTTCTTTTCGAGCTCATTAATTTTTTCAAGTTGTGTGTGATCTAATTGTGCAAATTTTATCTCTTCCATGTTCATCACGCATCCTTTCAAAAATAACGTTCCCCGAACATCTCACAACTATACAAAAAGTCAGAATTGTTTGTGTGCCTGGCACTCGTGTCAAAATTGTTTGAGTGCCTGGCACTATTTAGTGAATTGTTCAGATACATATATTAAATACGGTTTTCCTGTTAGTGGATGTGTTTGAATATCAGCATAAACGCCAAAAACTTCTCTCAGTAGCTTAGGTGTTAACACTTCTTCTGGCGTCCCATAATGGACAATACGACCTTGTTGTAAAACGTAAATGTAATCACAGTACATAGCTGCCATATTCAAATCATGTAAAGCTGCCACAACCGTTAAATGCAATGTTTGTATTAAGTCCATTAGTTGTAATTGATGCTGAATGTCTAAATGATTCGTAGGCTCATCTAAAATAAGCACTTGCGCCTGTTGTGCTAATGCACGCGCTACCATCACTCTCTTTTTTTCCCCTCCAGAAAGAGAACTAAAACTACGTGTTTCTAAATGAGCAATACCCGTTTGAGCTAATGCCTCATTTACAATAGTAAAGTCTTCTTTATTGTCCATTTCAAAAAGTTTTTTATGTGGCGTTCTGCCCATGCTCACTAAATCTCGCACGTTAAAATCGAATAATACGGGTGTTTCCTGGCTAACAGCAGCTAATTTTTTGGCAATGACCTTAGTCGATTGTTTTAAAATATCTTGCTCATTTAAGAGCACAGTTCCACTTTCAGGCTTTAATAAACGATACATATTTTTTAATAGTGTCGACTTCCCACTACCATTAGGACCAATTAAACCGACAAATTGCTTTGCTTTTATTTGAACACTTACCTCATCTAATATGCGTTGGTCTTGAATGGAGAATGATACATGCTTCGCTTCTAATGTCATCGCTTTTAATCTCCTTCACCAAATGAATAATTGTTACGGCGTAATAGCCAAATAAAAAACGGCCCGCCACAAAAAGCAGTAATAATTCCGATTGGCATTTCTTCTGGAGCAATTAACACGCGTGCAATCGCATCCGCCCAAACTAAGAAAACCGCACCCAACAATGCACTTATCGGGATAACATATTTGTAATTAGACCCCACAAATAAACGCACAATATGTGGAATAATTAAACCAACGAAACCAATTGAGCCGCTTACTGCAACAAGCACACCTGTTAATAGTGATACGAGCAGTATTAGCTGTATACGAAACTGTTGTAAATTAACACCTAACGTCACAGCCGCCTCTTCCCCAAGCAGCAATAAATTTAATTGGCGATAATGCAGCCATAGCAAAACAAATACGATGACAAAAATAAAAGCGGGAATAAATAAATTACTCCATTTTGCCCCTGCCAGACTGCCGAGCATCCAATACATAACAGCTTTTATACCGCCCTCTTCTTTAGACATCATTAACATAAAATTAGAAGTCGCAGATAATATAAACGATACAGCCATTCCTGCTAACAACAAACGGAAGATAGAAATACGTCCCCCAACCCGCGACAACAGAAACACCAAAACCATTGCAATAAATGACCCTAAAAATGCAGCTACAGAAAGTGCATAGATACCTAAAAATGCAAACGCCCCTAAAATAATAACCGCTGTGGCACCAACTGTCGCACCGGAAGAAATCCCTAAAATATAGGGGTCTGCAATTGAATTACGGACAAGTGCTTGCACTGCTGCACCAGCAACAGCCAAACCTGCTCCAACAATAGCAGCAAGCAATACGCGAGGAACACGAATTTGCCAGATAATAATCTCCTGTGAGCGACTCCAATCTCCCTCTATCGAATTTGAGAAAATCGAAATTTTTGAGAAAATAACCTTCCATACGTGTAGCGGTGTAATCGATACCGATCCAATCATAACAGCCAGCGTCATTGAAACAATTAATAGTAGAACAAGGGTTATAGCAAATACCATAAACTTTTTATTCATCTGTTTACTAACTCCTAATCAATTAAGATAATGACGAAGCAAGCAATAAAAAAGGGTATTCTACGCACGAATGCATAGAAATACCCTAGGCTAAACAAAGGCAGAAAGAATCCATCAATTGTCCGTAATTGCTTGCATCCTCGTGGGCATTACAGGTAGTAACTAATTGGCAGGTCTCCTGGCTTCGATTCAACGTATCTATAATTACCTTCCCATTCGAAAACAGTGGCTAATCATTATAGAACTCCTCGTTACAGTTGCGGGACAGCGTCGGACTTTCACCGACTTCCCTTTTAAGTGGCGCTCGTTAAATAAGCGTCACACCATTAGTATCTGAAATTTTAAAATTATGACGATTCTATCATACATAATTATTGTAGTCCATAGCTTCTAAACTTCCCTTCTTTCAACTTCGCGCAAATAGTTTTTGTAGAATACCTAAAAAACGATAATCCATAATTTCTGCACATTTACTTGTTACAGTTAAGACAATTAACTACTAAGGAGGAATTCACATGGTATTAAAAAGAAAATGGTTGCTAAGTTTCGTTGCTGCATTTGCTTTACTACTATTATCAGCATGCTCTGAGGATGCGGCGAAGTCTGAATCTGCTAATAGTGACACAACAGATTCTCATGCAGAATCAGACAAAGGAGAAGAAATGGATCACTCCACGATGAAGCATTCAAGCTCAGGTGAAGTTCCGCCCACTTTAAAAACTGCAGAAAGCCCAAAATTTCCAGTAGGCAGTACGGCTATTATTACGGAAGGACATATGGCAGGGATGGCCGGAGCAGAGGCAACGATTGTTGGGGCATATGATACAACTGCCTATATCATTTCCTATGAACCGACGACCGGTGGAAAGAAAGTAGAAAATCACAAATGGGTAATACATGAGGAATTAGTTAATCCAGGTGAGGCACCTTTAGCACCGGGCACAGAAGTCAAAACAGACGCTGCGCATATGGAGGGTATGGAAAATGCTACTGTTCGTATTGATGAAGCAGTACAGACGACTGTTTATATGATAGATTTCCCACTAACAACGACTGGTGAAGAAATGAAAAATCATAAATGGGTTACTGAAGACGAACTAGCTTCAAAATAAAAAAACAACCTCTGAGATTACTCCATCAGAGGTTGTTCTTTTTATTTGTCTATTACTAATTGCAAATAGCTTTATGCCATTTATAACCGATCCCCCACACTGTCTGTAAGTAATCATCTACCGGAAAGCCACTTTTCCGCAGCTTTTCCCTTAAATTGCGAACATGGGAATCAATCGTACGATCATCAATTGTTACGTTATATCCCCAAACCGTATTCATTAAATGTTCTCTTGAGAAAACTTTATTTTGATAATCAAGCAATAGCGCTAACATCGTAAACTCTTTCGGCGTTAAAGCAATCGTCTGTTGTTCAAAAGACACTTCAACGGAATCTTTATTTAATCGTAGCCCTTCAAAAGAAATGATTGTTTCTTCAGTTTTCGTTCTTCTTAAAACAGCATGTATACGTGCTAACAACTCTTCTTCATCAAAGGGCTTTAAAATATAGTCGTCTGCTCCGATATTTAACCCTTTTATAATATCAGCTTGTTCTCCTTTTGCTGTTAACATAATCACTGGTACATCCCAAAACTTCCTTATTTCCTGACAAGCCTGCCAACCGTCCATATCAGGCATCATAATATCTAACAGCACTAAATCAACCTGATTTTCTTCCAAATAGTCTAATGCATCTTTCACCGAAGCTATCGTTATGCAATGAAAAGAAGGCTCTAAATAAAGAGAGAGCAATTCTAACATTCTTGGTTCATCGTCAATTAATAATAATGTTTTCATTCGTTCCTACCCCTTAAACAATAATTCAAAAGTAGTCCCTTTGTTTTCCTCACTAAAAACGGTTACTTCTCCTCCATGTGCATGGACAAGCTCCCTTACAATGGCTAGTCCAAGTCCTGAACCTCCATGTGCACGGGCACGAGATTTTTCAACCCGATAAAAGCGTTCAAAAATATAAGGTAAATCCTTTTTCGGTATCCCTTTGCCAGTATCTTTTATAATGATGTTTATTAAGTTATGATGTCTTTTTACTATTAAGTAAGTTGAATCTCCTGAGGAGCAATATGTTAAAGCGTTATTTAACAGATTCAAAATAATTTGTTCCAGCCTTGCGGAATCGGCCATTAATGTTAAGCCCTCTTCACATTGAACAAAAAAGTGAATCTCTTTTTCCTGAAAAGCAGGACTTAACTTCGCCTCGATACTCGCCACTAATTCATCTAACTGAAGACATTCTTTGTTAATAACAAATGCGTTTTCATCCATTTTTGCTAAATCAAATAAATCTTTAATTAATCGTGAAAGCCGATTCGTTTCTTCAATAATAATACCTAAATATTTTTGGCGATCCTGCTCCGTTAAATCTCGCTTATAAAGTATATCTGTATAACCTTTTATAAAGGTAATGGGTGTTCTTAGCTCATGGGCAATACTTGATAAAAATTCCTTCCTTTCCTCTCTTAAATGATTTAAATCATCGGATAACTGTTGAATAGCATGTGCAAGATCACTCAATTCATCTTTGCCATTAGTCGAAAGCGCAACAGTGAAATCTCCTTTATTCATTTTAATCGTCGCTTCTTTCATAGCCATTAATGGTTGGGCAAGTTTGCGAGATAACACAATGATAACAACAATCGTCACCAAACCTGAAACGATGCCGACAATGAGAAAATGTTTGTTTAATCGCTCCATTAATGCATGAATGGAGTCTGTATTTTGAAACATAAACACATAGCCCATGGTCTTTTGCTGTTTTACAATAGGACTGATTGTTGCAATATATTTTTCATCTTGCCAATTTTTCTCTAATACCTCGCCACCATAAGGCACACTACCCCCGAGCTTTTTTAAATAAACTTTAATTTCAGGGTGTGAAGAGGAAGCAGCTAAAACGGTTCCCGCTTTATCTGTTATGACAACATCTGTATTTTCTCGGGATTCCATTAACAATATATGTGATAACGTCTCCTCATGGAAATTTTGCTCTAATATTGTTCGATGCGAATTACCAGTTGTCTGCAAGTTTGTTAATTCTTCTTCAACTCGCGAGTTCGTTAACGAAACATGTAAAAAAAACATCATAAATGTTTCTATGCAAAACAATGTGATAAAAAATATTATGCCAAGCTTTAATGAAAGTTTTTTCATCCCTTAACCACCTATATGTCAAAATGATACCGTGTAAGTGTGAAGATTTTATGCAGAAGATAGATACTCCTATAAATATTATAAAATAAATACATCACGCTCATTGATTTTCCGTCATCATGTTGCATCTAAATATGTAGCTATTGGCAATAGCATAGTTTCCGTTACGGGTTGCTCGCTTTCCGCGGGCGTGGCTTAAGCCTCCTCCTCCGCTCCGCTACGTGCGGAATCTCAGATAAGTGCCAGGCACCAAAAAAATTCCGAATATTCACAACTATACTGAAGTAATAAATCTACATAGACTCCCGCTTAGAAAGTACGGAACATAAAAGCACAAGATATCGCGACATCAACGTTTCTAGTTTACGTTATGCCTGCAACAACACCGCGGATTTTCACGTTAAAGAAGCCTTTATTATGTTAGAAAAACTAAGCGAGCTGTCAGGGGTGCCAGGCACTCAAACAATTAGACACTTAAACAATTGTGCCAGCGGAAAGCGTCCGCCCGCAACGGAAATCAACCCCCATTTTAAAAAAAGCCAATAAGTATGTCGCATACTTATTGGCTTTTACTATTAAAGATATTTTTTAACCCAGTCTAAGAAGTTTTCAACTACTGTATCAAGGAATTTCACAGTACCTTCATCTGTTAAATTGCCTTCAGCATCGAATTTAGTGTGGACAGCACCGATATATACATCATTACCGTGAAGTAACGGTGAATTAATCCCTGGTGAGAATAAAATATCACGTAAGTGTAATTGTGCTTTTACAGTACCTAAGTTCCCCATTGATGCACCCATCATAAACGATGGTTTGCCAATCATTACTTTGTCTACACGTGATAGCCAGTCAATAGCGTTTACCATAACGCCTGGCACCGTTCCGTTATATTCTGGTGTTAACCAAAGTACCGCATCAGCTGCTTTTACTTTTGCTTTAAAATCTAATACCGTTTGTGGTGCTTCATTTTCGATATCTTGATCATACATTGGTAAATCACGTAAGCTTAATACTTCTAGTTCAAATTTTTCAGCATAACGTTTTTGAATAAATTTTGCTAATGCCATATTATAAGATTCTTTACGGATACTACCGACTATTGCTACTACTTTCATGTTGTTTCCTCCTAATTGGTTCTTCCATTAATATTTGTTAAGCCTTTTTATTTTATACTGCCCTAATAATAGGTTGCAAATTCCTCAACCGGTTTACGATACCCACGTAAGCGCTGGCTACTTTCTTTTTCCTTGCCAATGGTCATCATCAACACAATTTCATGGGTTGCTGGCACGTTGAATAACGCTCGCATTTGCTGTTGATCAAAGCCTATCATTGGACACGTATCCCAGCCGCGATTTTTGGCAGCTAACATAAAGAGCATAGCTGAAAGTGATGCATTACGAATCGCATCTTCCTTCATAAACGCCTCACCACGTTCTTCGTAAAACTTTGCATTATCATCAATTAAATTTTCAAGCTCACAGTTTGTCATAATACCTAAGTCAACCATACCTTGACTAATATTAGCTGTTTGCTTATAAGCCTCTTTGTCGCCAAGTACTAAAATAACACCGGAAGCAGCATGCACTTTATATTGCCCATAGGCAGCCTCGCGAACTTTTTCTTTCAATTCTTGATCTAACACAACGATGTATTCTGTGTGTTGCAAGTTGAATGCAGAAGGTGCAAGCTTGACGTCCTCTAAAATCGGGCGAATATCATCCTCCGTCATTACAACGCCATCTATAAAATTATTTGCTGATCGACGTTTATCAATTAACTTTGTAAATTCCATTTCGACGTCCTCCAATTAACCAATAGGTTTTACTAAAACTGTCGTTACTTTAATGTAGACACACCTTACTCATATTCTTTGTCAAATGCAATTGTACTTCTAATTGTATCAATCGGACGAACAAGCCCTTCAATTTGCGCACGTTTTGGCTCTAGGAAAGGTGGTAATGATAATTTTTCACCTAATGTTTCATACGGCTCATCACCCATAAATCCAGGTCCATCTGTCGCCCATTCAAATAAAATTTGTGGTGCTACACGCGCATATAGTGATTCAAAGAAGTGACGGTTAACGTAACCAGACGTATTAAAACCAAAGCCTTCTAAACGTTCTGTCCATTCATTTAAAACGTCACGATCTGCTACACGGAAGGCTGCGTGATGTACAGTACCAAAACCTTGACGAGCTGCAGGCAAGATTGTGTTATATTCCACAATAATTTGTGCACCATTGCCTCCCTCACCGACCTCAAATAAGTGGAAGTCTCCTTCAGCTGCAATTTCTGTGAACAGCATTACTTTTTCTAGCATTTCTTTAAAATAATCAAAATTCGCAATACGTACAAATATTGGACCTAATCCTGTAATCGCATATTCAAGTGGGATAGGACCATTTTGCCAAGGCGTACCTGACGCAACGCCTTTATTGTTTTCATCTGAAATTAGTTGATATTGCTGATCGTCAAAATCAACAAATGATAAAGTTTGCTTACCAAACTGTTCTTTTATGCCTGTATGCTTGATATTTAAACGATCAAATCGTTTTACCCAGTAAGCTAATGCCGCATCTGTTGGTACTCGGAATGATGTTTTAGAAATTTCGTTAGTGCCATGTACACCTTTTGGTATGTTTGGGAAGTCAAAGAATGTCATATCTGTACCGGCACTACCTTTGTCATCTGCAAAGAATAGGTGATATGTTTGTATATCGTCCTGATTGACTGTTTTTTTCACTAAACGCATTCCTAGTACATACGTGAAAAATT
>Ga0213825_1000731_pt1 | contig 23790 bp, 24 predicted proteins | sample MC6MC0900MG_FD_179896 | JGI IMG/M metagenome (GOLD analysis project Ga0213825, IMG submission 179896) | Enriched soil aggregate microbial communities from Iowa State University, Ames, United States - MC6-MC0900-MG | ecosystem: Environmental > Terrestrial > Soil > Unclassified | place: USA: Iowa... | reverse complement strand
ATTAAACGATATTCCATTTTAATTAATTAAACTTTTCCCCTTTGGATCCCGACCCCGCCACATTACAATTACTTTTTATAGCTTTCACAACCATTTGTTTAGTAGCTTCGTTATTTTTTGTTGCATTATTTGCAGCCGTAGAAGTTGCGTACTTTTCAACATCTAGAAATCGTTTTGAGCAGCTTTTGGCATCTTTTCCGCAAAAAGCAAAAATGTATCAAAAATTACTCGACAAACCAATAAAACTTCAGGTTACCATTAATTTAAGCAATACCATTTTCAAGGTTTTATTTTTGTGGAGTTTGTTCGTTATTTACAACCATTTCTTTTTTACACGCTTTTGGGGAATCATCATTGTAGTTTTAATAGGCACTTTTTCGTTGGCATTATTCGGCGAAATTTACCCAAGAATTTACAGCTCGCGCCAGTTAAACAAAGTGGTTGTAAAAACCATTACACCTATTTATTTTTTCTGCACCGTTTTAACGCCTGTTACCTGGATTTTTCGAAAAGCGAACCGATTTATAATGGGAAAGATCGACAAAAAAGACGATTCGTTTTCTATGGAACAATTGTCGCAAGCATTAGAAATGACCGATTACAATCCGGCAAACGAAGACGAACAGCGTATTTTAGAAGGAATTGCCTCTTTTGGATCAACCGAAGTTACACAGGTAATGACGCCGCGTATTGATCTTTTTGCAATAAGTGACGAAGAATTATTCCACGAAATTTTGCCACAGATCATAGAAAAAGGCTATTCGCGTATTCCGGTTTATAAAGAAAGTATTGACAATATTACGGGAATTTTATACATTAAAGATTTGATTCCGTTTTTAGATAAAAAAGTTTTTCAGTGGACAACTCTTTTGCGCGAACCTTATTTTATTCCCGAAAGCAAAAAGTTAGATGATCTACTGACCGATTTTCAGTCGGACAAAAACCATTTGGCGGTTGTTGTTGATGAATTTGGTGAAACCGTTGGAATTATATCATTAGAAGATATTATTGAAGAAATTGTGGGCGAAATTGCCGATGAATTAGACGAAGACGATAAATTGTATCAGAAATTAAATGCAAATGTTTATATCTTTGACGGAAAAGTATCAATTCTTGATTTTTGCAGGATTTTAGATATTGACGAAGAACCGTTTGAAGAAAGCAGGCAAGATGCCGAATCGTTAGGTGGATTTTTATTGGAACAGTTTGAAGATTTTCCAAAAATCGACGATGTGATTACTTTTGAAAACTACCGATTTAAAGTTGTAAGCATTCACAAACGCAGATTAGAAAAAATTAAAGTAACCATTAATGAAAACTAGTAAATTTTTAATTCCCGCTATAATTGCACTGGCTTTAACAAGCTGTAAAGAAGACGCAATACCAAAACCCGATGGTTATTTAAGTTTAGAATATCCTACAGCGGCGTATGAAACTTACACTGATCCGAGCGGAAAATTTAAGTTCAACAAAAATAAATGGGCTGTTGTAAAACCCGATGAAAATTTTTCGTTTAAAATTGATTACCCTAAAATGAAGGCGAGTATTTATATGAACTACCGCCCGGTTAACAATAACTTGAATTTACTGTTGAAAGATGCGCAGAAGTTAACTTACAACCATACCATAAAAGCAGACGATATTCAGGAATCGGTTTACGAACATCCTGAAAAAAATGTTTATGGTATGTTTTATAAAGTTACTGGCGATGCTGCAACCAACGTACAGTTTTATGCCACAGACAGCACAAAAAACTTTATGGTAGGAACACTTTATTTTTACGCGAAACCAAATTTTGATTCTATATATCCGGCGACAAAATACATTGAAGATGATATGAAAGCCTTAATGGAATCGTTAGAATGGACCAACAAATAAAAAACTCTTGATTTCTCAAGAGTTTTTTTGTTTAGATTATATTTTGTTTTGTAGTTGCTTTCTTATCTTTTTTGTCTTTACAACATCCGTCTTTTTTCTTATCAGCACTTTTTTTATCGCCGCAAGATTTACCGTCTTTGTGAGATGAACAACATTTCTTTTGATCTGTTTTATCATCTTGGAAAACCATTGCCATTTCTTTAGAAACGTTTACGTTTTCTACTTTATAAGCTCCGTTTGCAATTTCTTCCACCATTTTCTTAATCGCATCGGTGTTTTGTTTCGCATCGTCAAACTCTACCGTAGCAGTTTTTGTATCAAAATCAACTTTAGCACTTTTCATGCCATCCATTTTTGCTAATTTTCCTTCAATAACCTTTGCACAACCAACGGCACAAGACATACCTTCTACCTGAAATGTTGCTTTTTGCATAGTTCCAGCAACTTCTGTAGATGCTACTTTTTCAGTAGTTTCTGTAGTAACTGTTTCTTTTTGCTCGTTTGAAGTTTGTTTACAGCTTACCATAAAAGCAGCAGCCATAAATAATAATGATATTCCTTTTAATGTTTTCATATTTAGACTATTTAGTACTTTGCAAAGATATTTATTTATTTTACTGATAATTGATTTTAACTTTTCTTTTTATTGATTAAGTAGTTATTGATTTTGAGCAGGTTACTGTATGGTATCAATCGATTTTTTATAAGCATCGTAATCTTCATCGTCTTCTGCTAAATCTTCGTTCTTGTATTTACCCAGCTTAATATCCATTTTATCACTTGTACCATTTACTGTGATAGGAATTCCGATGATTCCGAAAGGTGGCAATCCTAATCGCATGCCAATATTCATTTTCCCGTCTAACGTAACCTGTCCTTCTACTCGCGGACGAAAGCCTGCAACCTTAAATTTTGTGCGTTCAATCGTCATTACATTATTAGCGATCGATGTTTTAACCACCACATTTTTTACATTGGCATCGCGCAAAGCATCGGTTTTTGTTTCGCTTGCAACAGCATTAAACAATTTAAAACCTTTAAACTGAATATTCTCTAAAATTAAATCGCCCGATCCTTTGATCGATTTCATATTCGGATACATTTCCTGATTCAGCGTGCCTTGCAACTGATATTTCAAAGAAATTTGTCCCGAAGCACTTTCTGCCGCCGGAGCCATTTCTCGGAACAGCGCCATTTGTTTGTAGGCTTTTTGAATATCGAACTGTTGTGCATCAATATCAAAACCAAACAACGCGCGTTTGCTGTTTATTGGCTGATAGGTTCCGTTTAACAAAAACTGTGTATCAATTAAACCGAATTTTGCTTCGTGCAAAGCCAGTTTCTGATCGAACACTTTTAAAACACCGCTTAAATTATCTAACTGTAAATCGTTGAATTTTACTTTTTGAGCATTTGCGGTTAATTCAAAATCAATTTTATCTGGAACTAAAACCACACTTCCACCTGAATTTGACGCAGATGTTGTTTTTGATGCATTTGGATTTGCCGGCAACATAAACGAATTAACATCGATAAACTGCGATGTAACCGCCAATTTTCCTTTCAGCGTTGCATTCGGAGTTAGAAAATAATTGATGTAATTTTCCAGATCGCCATTTAAAACAAACGTCTGTTTGGCGTAATTCATTTTAATATTTTCCAGCTTCATTTGTTTGCGGAAGAACTTGAACTTTCCTTCGGTAAAAACAAAATCGTGAGGAAAATATTCCGATTTTATATTAATGTCTTTCAAAAGCACAAATCCACGGTTGTTAAGCGACGACGGATCATCTGCCCCGCCCTTTCCTTTCAACTTCACATCGGTTTCCAACTGTCCGGAAACACTCAACCCGTCAATTGCAAAAACCTTGTACAGATTGCCCAGATTCAGTTTTCCTTTTGTTCCGATATCAAACGTAAGGTTATTAAAATTAAACAGATTGGCATCAACCATAAACGGTTCGTTCGCCAAAACAAACGAGATTGGCAGTACGTTTACGCGCAAATCGTTCAGTGAACCTTTGGGCGATGAAATATGCGTTTCCAGATTAATTTTTTCTAACGGAAGATCGGGCAAGCTGTTGTAACGCAGATAACCGTTTTTAAGCTTCACGATTGATGTTGTAACGGGAATTTTGTTTCGATCCAAATCCAATCGTCCTTTTGCTTTGGTATCAACAGTTAATTGTCCGCCAAAATCGACTTCTTTTATAGGAAAAATCTTTTTAACGTTTGATAAATTCACAAAAGCTCGCAAATCGGTATCGGTATTAAAATCGATTAAATTATCAATTCTCAAGCGTCCTTTCACGTAATCATCTGCTGCTTTAATATCAATATTTTTAAGATCAACTTTGGTGGTTTTATAATTTCCGCTGGTGTTTTCAGCATTCAAATCAAAAGCTAACTGATCAATCGCCAAAGGCATTTCGCTCCATTTAAAATAACCGTTTGTCCAGTTTGCCTGAACGTTGAATTTAGGAATCTCGGTAATTTCGGTAATTAAAGTTCCTTGTTTGTTTTTAAAAGATTTCGTTGCGTAATTACCTTTTGCGGTTCCGTTTAAAACAAAATCTCCTTTTAGCTGCATGCCTGAAATGGCAAGCGTTTGCCACAATTGCGTAACATTTAAATTAGCATTTAAATCAGCATCAACAAACATTGGAAATTTGTACATAGCCTTGCCTTTTGCATGACCTTTGCCCAGATTAAACGCGAATTCGGGAATAGTTACCGTTAACGAATCGGGATTTAACTGCGGCAGGTTCAGTTCTGTTTTTGTGTGTAGATTTTCAACCGGAATGTTTTGAAACTGTTTAGCAGCGATTGATCCGTTGGCGATATCGAGCTTAATGTTTAAATCGGGATTTGAAACGCTGTCTTGCATCAATCCTTTCAACATTAAATGAATGTTCGATGTCCCTTTGAACGTCATACCGTCGTACCATTTCTGATATTCCTGCGGAACAAGCGAAAACAGATTTTCCAGCGATGCGTTGTTCGATTTTACATCTAAATTAAAATCGATTCCCTTTTCTAGAACCGATACTTTTCCCAGAACATTCAATGGTAAATTTGCCAAAAGCAGTTCGCTTTTGTTAAATTCAACAGAAACAGGATCAAGATTTACCTTGGTGTTTATAATTCCTTTTAACGGTTTGTGATCGACCAAAATACTTTTATCTAACCCAAAGAACAGAGATTTTATATCGGCTTCGGTTTCAAAATTAATGTATTTGTCGGTCACCTGAACATTTCCGCTGATGTTGGTGTTTTTGGTCTGAATTTTTATTTTAGATTGATCGTCCTGATACAATACATCGGTATTTTTTACATGAATTTTGTTCAACGCCAAAGAAAAAGAACTGTCTGTAGAAGGTTCATCGGAAGATTTAAAAATAGCGAAAGAAAAATTGCCCAGACTATCGGTTACCACATTAAATTTTCCTTCGTTTACATACAATTTCGTAAACTTAATCTGATCTGAAAACAGACTGAACAGATCAATACCCAAATCAACCGAATTGCTTTCAACTGTTTTAAGATTACCAAATTTTTTAGGCGCATTTATGCTTAAATCTTTTAATGAAACACTTAAATTAGGGAAATTTGTAAAAAACGATACGTTTAAATCGGTAAAATTTACCGGAGTAGTAACAAATTCGGCAGCTGCATCTTTTACTGCTTTTTCTATTTGCGGTTTAAACATCTGCGGCGCAATAAGCACCAGACCAATCAACACAAACAGTGTGATTCCGGTATATTTAAGCCCTTTTTTTATTTTTGTGTTCATTTACAACAATACAATTTTTGCAAAGATACTGTAGTTGCAGGAAATGTTTAAGAATATTTACTATGTTATCTTTTCATTTTGATAAACTTACCGAGTAGAATGCGATTTTCTTTTCATTTTCGCCGACAGATTTTCCAATTTACTTTTCACATCATCGGTAAGTTCATTCTGACTGACATACATTCTAATCTGCATATTCAGTTCGTGCAGATAAACGCCCATTATTATTTTTTCAAGCCCCAATCGTTCGTGCAAATCTGTCAGCAATTTTGTTTTACTTTCATTATCAGTTAAAGCACTATTCTGTTCCAACACCTTTGCAATTAGGATTTTAAGTAGATGGTATTCGTCTGAAGTAAATTTCATTTTGAAAAATTAAAATACGAAGTAACTAAAAAGTATCTATAAAAACTATTTTATGAACTGATGTGAAGATCAATTATTTTTCTAAAATCAAAATTTCAACCCTGCGATTAGCTTCCCGTTCTTCTTCGTTTTGTTCAGGAATTGCATAAATAGGTTTCGATCCACCAAAACTTTTATACTTTAAACGCTTTTTATCGATTCCGCTTTTAATAAGATAGTTATAAACCGCTAAAGCTCTTTTTCCTGAAACATCATGATCATTTGATTCAGTATAGCAACAAATATGACCTTGAATTTCTATCTTCAAATTAGGGTTTGATCTCATTGCTTCTAACAACTCTTTTAAAACGGGGTATGAATGAGTTTTAAAAACTGCGGTCCCTCCATTAAAATTCAGATTTTTTAAATTTATTTTCTCACCAACTTTAGCAGAATATAGCTCTTTATCGAGATTTTTTTCTGAATTGTCTTCATTTTTAAAATAAGTAAAATAAACATCAACCCTTCTATTCAAATCTTGGATTCCGTTTTGCTTAAATTCTTTTCCAAAAGATTTTGTTTTAATTGCCTGATCAATTTTAACTTTACCCGCTAAATAGCTTAAAACAGCCTGAATTCTTTTATCAGAAAGTTCATTATTGTACTGATTATTTCCTACCCAATCGCAAAAACCTTCAACCTTTAAAACATTCAGATTTGGATGAATCTTTATCCAATCATCGATTTTTTGTCTTTCGATTTCAGTAAATTCGCTTTCATTATAATTAAAATAGAAACTTTGTTTTTGCTGCGAAAATCCTTTAAAAGTTATCAAGCAAAACAGCAATAAAATTAAACGCATATGTATTTTTTAACATTAACGTTTTAAGATTTTGTTTTAGTATAGAAAGAAGTAATTAGATCATAATAAAAAAACCTCCAATTCAAATGAATCAGAGGTTTTTGTGCGGGTAAAAGGACTCGAACCTTCACACCTTGCGGCACCAGATCCTAAGTCTGGCGTGTCTACCAATTTCACCATACCCGCGGCGTTTTTGTTAAGAACAATTGTTCTTTTAAGACGTTGCAAATATACAAATGCTTTTTTATTCTGCAACAAAATTTCATTAAATTTTTATCATTATATTTGTTCTAATCAACTGCAATCATTCAAATCATACAATGGAAGTAATAAAAAATTACGTTCAACAAAATAAGGAACGTTTTATTAATGAGCTAATTGACTTGTTAAAAATCCCTTCGGTAAGTGCCGACAGCGCCTATTCTCAAGATGTTTTAAATACTGCCGATAAGGTAAAAGAATTTTTAGAAAAAGCCGGATGCGATAAAGTAGAAATCTGCGAAACTCCGGGTTATCCGATCGTTTATGGCGAAAAACACATTAACGACAGCCTGCCAACTGTTTTAGTTTACGGACATTATGATGTGCAACCTGCAGATCCTATTGAATTATGGGATTCTCCACCTTTTGAACCTGTTATCAAGAAAACGGAATTACACCCCGACGGAGCTATTTTCGCGCGTGGTGCTTGCGATGACAAAGGTCAGATGTTTATGCACGTTAAAGCGTTGGAATTAATGATGCAGACCGATACGTTGCCTTGTAACGTTAAGTTTATGATTGAAGGCGAAGAAGAAGTAGGATCGGCATCTTTGGCTTGGTTTGTTGAAAGAAATCAGGAAAAATTAAAGAACGATGTTATTTTGATTTCTGATACCGGAATGATTTCTAACACACAACCATCAATCACTACTGGTTTACGTGGTTTAAGTTATGTAGAGGTTGAAGTTACAGGGCCAAATCGTGATTTACATTCAGGCTTATACGGCGGCGCTGTTGCCAATCCAATAAATATTCTTGCACAAATGATAGCTTCGTTACACGACGAGAACAATCATATCACCATTCCAGGATTTTATGATAAAGTGGAAGAATTACCAAAAGAAGAACGCGATGAAATGGGAAAACGTCCTTTTTCGTTAGACGATTACAAGAAAGCATTGGATATTAAAGAAATTCACGGTGAAGGTGGTTACACAACCAACGAACGAAATTCGATAAGACCAACGTTAGACGTTAACGGAATTTGGGGTGGATACACAGGCGAAGGCGCAAAAACGGTTATAGCATCTAAAGCATTTGCAAAAATCTCTATGCGTTTGGTTCCTAATCAAGATTGGGAAGAAATTACCGAATTGTTCAAAAAACATTTTGAAAGCATTGCACCGGCATCGGTAAAAGTTGTGGTAAAGCCACATCATGGTGGACAAGGTTATGTTACACCTATTGATTCTGTTGGATATCAGGCAGCATCAAAAGCTTACAGTGAATCTTTCGGCGTAACACCAATTCCAGTTCGTTCAGGCGGATCAATTCCAATTGTGGCTTTATTTGAAAAAGAATTAAAATCGAAAACCATTATGATGGGCTTTGGTTTGGATTCTGATGCAATACACTCACCAAACGAACATTACGGTATCTTCAATTACTTAAAAGGTATTGAAACTATTCCGTTGTTTTACAAGTATTTTACAGAAATGTCAAAATAAAAAAAGTCCACTTCAATTAAGAAGTGGACTTTTTTTATCGTGTAAACTAAATTATTTTGCAGCTTGTACAGTATCTTTTGCAACTGTTTCTGCCGGCTGATCTGCTGCAGGTGCTGTTGTTGCAGCTGTACTTGTTGTATCTTGTTTAACCAATGGTTGTTCTGGCGAAAGTTCTTCTTCTACAACAATTGATTTTGTTCCTTTTTGTGGTGTAGGATCAAAAAGTGCAGTTTCGCAACTTCTGTGAATAAAGAAAATCAACACTACTCCTAACATCAAAGGAATTAAACTGAATTTAAGTGCATTTCCGCTTTTGTCTTGACCGTTATGACTCATAATATATTATAGTTATTTAGTATTCTGTTGTAATAAACAGCGCAAATATACTATCTTTTTTCAGCATATTTTATTAGTTTGACTAAAATATTAACCGAATATAAAAAAAGCAACATTTAAAATGTTGCCTTGATAATTAATTTCTTATGCTTAATGCTACTTTTCTGTCGGTAAGCCTTAAATCTTCTGATGCATCTGCCGGATGAACTGCAAATTCCGATCCGTATCCTTCTGCATCAACTACCTGTTTACCTAAACCTTTACTCTCTAAAAACTTTTTAACAGCCATAGCTCGATCTGTTGAAACTTTTTTATTCACAGATTCGTCACCAGTTTTATCGGTATATCCGCCAATTTTTACTTTCACTTCAGGATAAGCCGTTAAAATTTGTGCGATATTATCTAACTGTTTTTGTGATTCTGGTAAAACATTAGCCGTGTTGTGTTCAAAATTTAGATCATCGAAGTTAAACCAAACTTCTTTCAATTGATCTTCAGTCATAGTTTTGTATTCGCCTTTATTCAAAAAAGCAACCATTTGATCTTCGATTCCTTCACTATAAGCGTTCAGTTTTACCTGATCGTTCACTACAATTTCCTTCGTTGTTCGGGTTGTGATTACCGTGGTAGATGTATCGTTTTGAATGGTATCTTTAACAACCGATTCTTCTATAGTAACTTCGCGGTTACAACCGCGGTACAAAAAGAAGATCAGCACAATTCCCAAAAGTAGCGGAATTAAAATGTATTTCAACATGTTACCGCTTTTATCTTTTTGTGGATCTGTGTAAGGCGATTCGTTGGTTTTAAACTGATCTTTCTCGTTATTGTTCACCACATTGTTAATCACGGCATCGGCATGTTCGCGTTCTTCCATGCGTACTGCAGCCGGTTGGTTAATTGTAGAATTTACAGCACCTAACGATCCAAAACCTACAGGAATCATAGATTTTAAAGAAGTAAGATTGTTTGACATTACGCCGTTTATTGTTGAAAGATCGAAATTGGCATCCAAGCCTTTAAAATAATCGATAATTCCCAAAAACGCCGTTTTTAATACGCTGTGTGCCGATGTTTGCGAAATGTTTGAAAAAGCCGAAATTCTTTCTACAAATTCCTGCTTATCTGCTCCTAAAAAATCGTCTAAATAAGAAGCTGTTTTTTCTAATTTAAACTCGAATTCATTTACAGAGTTTGCAAAAACATTCTGAATTTCGCTAAACATTGGTCTTAAATATGCATCGCCTTTGTGATGCATTTTTAAAAGCAGTGCCGGAATGGCAACATCAAAAGCATTGTTTATTGATGCTTCTGTTTCGTTTGTACTAACAGCCAAACTTGAAATAAAGTCGGGCGAAATGTACTGTTTGATCTGATTTACTAACGGATTTTCCATAACAATTTGAATTTTCTTTTCTTAAAGATACAGCTTTATTTAATAAAAATTCAAAAACTTTCCATTAAAAAAATCTATTTATTTTTTTGTTCGATCCACAAACTCATGTACTTAACCGCCTGTAAACCATTTTGCCACAGTATTTTTTGAATGAATAAATTGCTTCTGTGAGCTTCGGTATTTTCATAAATTTTCAAAACAGCATTCTTTAAAATTCCACCCCAAACATTTGCAGAAAACTGATTGTTCAGAATTTTAAAACCGTTTGCTACTGCTCTATTCCATTCCTTTTCATCTTCGTATAATCTGCAAACAGCATCAACAAAATCTGTTTCGCTTTCGGCAATAAATCCACCCCAATTTTCAGCAGACATTCCTTCTGCTCCAATTTTTGATGTTACATTTGGTAAACTGTTTCTAAAACCATCAATAAACTTACCTTTTAAACCCGCACCAAATGGAATTGGTGCAACCAAAACTCGGTATTGCTTCATGATTTCATTCACATCATCAGCTTTTCCTTTAATGATGAAACCATCGTTTGCGTTGTTAAGCTGTACTACTTTTTGCGATGCGTAAGCTCCGTAAATATGAATCTGCGTATTTGGCAATCGTTTTTTGATCGATGTCCATATTTTCTTAAGCTGAAGTACCGTTTGATAATTTGGTTCGTGAATGAAATTACCAATGAACATAAAATCTTTCCGACTATTAAAATCAGGTAGTTTATCTTTCATTTCGTTAGAAACTTCGACTTCAATAAAAGGCAGATATAACAATTGTTTTGAAGGAATATTGAAATGATTGATCAGCAAATCATATTCGAATTTTGAAATAATGATCGATAAATCAGATCGATAAATTGACGATAATTCTCTGTAACAATCCGGTGTATCATAATTTACTTCAGTATTTGTTTTAAAAGCCGTAGTTCGAGCTCTGCGAACAAAATGTAAATCTTCGGTATCTAAAACCGACACAATATTCGGAAAAAGCTGTTTTACGCGCCAGCCAAATTGTTCTTCGGTAATAAATCGGTCGTAAACAACAATATTGGGTAAGAGATCGCCAACAAAAGCATCAAAAGAAGAATCGTTTAAAACAATATCGTGCGTAATAACTTCCAATTCATCCAACGGATGCGAAGAAACTGATTTAGATGCTGTACAGGCAAAATGAATATCGTTTGATATTTTCTTCAATTCATCAATCAACTGCAACATACGCCAACCAGCTGCCGACGAAGTAGGTTCGGGCCAAACCAAACCAATTATTAAAACACGTAATTTCATAAAGCAAATATCGAAGTAAAATGTAAAAGATACTAACTGTGCAATTAATTTGTAAATTTGCAAAAATTAAGGTTTATGTTAGGACTTAAATTGTTAACCGATCCGCGATGGGCAAATATTGCCGAAGATAATCTAGAAGAAATTTTAAGCGATCATGCCTGGTGCGAACAAAAAGCGGCTACCAACGCTATTACCATTCTTACATACAATTCTGAACATGAAGATTTAGTTACTGCAATGACAGAAATTGCTATTGAAGAAATGGAGCATTTTAAAATGGTTCACGATATTATTAAACAACGTGGTTTTACTTTTGGACGTGAACGTAAAGACGATTATGTGAACCAATTGTTTAAATTTATGCGTAAAGATGGTTCTAGAAACGATGCTTTTATTGATCGTTTGCTATTTGCAGCCATGATTGAAGCCAGAAGTTGCGAGCGATTCCGGGTGCTTTCTGAAAACATTAAAGACGAAGAATTAGCGAAGTTTTATAGAGATTTAATGATTTCTGAAGCAAACCATTATACTACTTTTTTAAAGTTTGCAAAGAAATATAGTGAACGTGGAAATGTTGATAAACGCTGGAAAGAATGGCTTGATTTTGAAGGTCAGTTAATTCAGAATTACGGTACAAAAGAAACAATTCACGGATAAAAAAACACCTCAATGAGGTGTTTTTAGTTTTCAAAAGTGATGGAATCGATTAGTTTTTCTTGTTCGTTGAATTTGTACCAAGTGCCAATTTTAGTCCATGTTTTTTTAGTAGTATAACTTTTTCCTAGCTGACTTATTTTTCCGTTTTTATGATACAGCACATCTACAGAATATGGGTAAAAATATTTTTCTGACCGAAAAAGTGTATCGTTATTGTAATACTTCCAAACACCTTTTTCTCGACCATGCTTATCATATTTACCCGTGATTAAACTCTTTTCTGTTTTTGCGCCTGAAACATATTTCCATCTGCCGACTTCTACTCCATTTTTTTTCTGATTGATTTTACAGGAGAAAATTAGGAATAAAAGAAATAATACATAAATCTTCATTTATTTAGGCATATCAATCTTATTCGCATTCATTCTAATTGTAATTGGTAAGGTAAAAGTTGATCGCACAACTTGACCTTCATGTTCTGCAGGGTTCCATTCAGGCATGGTTTTAAGAGTACGAATTGCTTCTTCTTGTAAAGCTAAATAATATTCATCTGGTTTAAAATACTCTTGAGGCGTAACTATATTACTAAAACTTCCATCAGTTTCTACTATAAACTTTAAACGCATTTTAATCTCATCAGAACTTATATTTTTTGGTGCTTTAAATTCTCGAGCAAAATTTTGCATAAAAGAGTGCAGACCTTCTTTTGGCATAGCTTTTTTTTCTACAAAACTATAAGCTTCAGTATAATTCTTTTCTTGTTCTTTTCTTGTTTGACGATCTTTTTCTAATTGTGAAGATTTATTTAGTTCATCAAAAGTTATCTTTTCTTTTTCTGCTTTAGATACCGCTTTAAGTTCGTATGTAAAATCTTTTTCATTTTGAACAACTCCATATCTATTGTAAATTGATACTTCTAAATTTTCATCTACAGTGTAAAAATAGACAACTTCTTTATGATTAAAATAACCGCTACTTTTCTCTCCTTTAATGTAAGACAGTATAATGGAATCATTTTTTATATTATCTTTTATTTCCTTATTTATAATTTCAGAAACATCGATTTCTTCAGGTTGTTTAACAGACTGTTCAATTATACTTGATACTTTAGTTTCGATCTTTTTAATATCGGCAGCTTTGGCTTCAATCCCAACAAAACCAACATACGTTAGTGCTACAGTCAACGAATAGAAAATCGTTCCCCATACTTTTCCTTTTTTTGTGTTTTTCATCATAATAAATCGTTTTTTTAAATTATTAAAGTGGATTGAACTACTTAAAGCAACAATTGGCTGATTATTGCCATAATAGTTTAGAATTAATTCTTGATAATTTTTAAGATTGTTTGTTCTTTGCAAACTAAATTCGTCTGCGAGATACTCGTGATTTTCTTGTACAATTCTTTTGAAATAATAGAGAAAAGGCTGAAACCACAATACTATCTTTAATCCTTCAATAAACAGAATATCTATTGAATGATTTTGTTTTACGTGCGCTTGTTCGTGATACAGAATAGCATAGTTTACACTTTTATTTACCCACTCGGTTTTATTTACGTAGATATAATTGCAAAATGTGAACGGAGAGGTAACTTTACTACTTACAATTAAGTTTCCAAACGATGTATTAACCTTTTTACCCGATCTTTTGATTTGTAAAATTTTAATTAGATTATATAAAAAACGCATTAGAAAAACGCTGCTAACAAAGACATATAATACTGTTAATATAGATATGTTCTTTTCTGGAATACTATTAATAGTCACAGGAATACTTGGCAACTGATTAAAAATATACTCTTTAGTTTCAACAATTTTGCTTTGCGGAACTAAAAACTGAAAGCTAAACAAAGGAACAACCAATGCAAAAACAATACTTGTAAGTAAATAATATCTTATAAATTGTAATGATTTTTTGTTTTCTAAATTCCATTTAAATATCAAACAAAATATCAATAATAAAAATGTCGATTTTATAAAATAAAGCACCATAACTACTTATTTTTAAGTTCATCATCTATTAAATCGCGTAGTTTTTGTAATTCATCTTTTGTCAACGTGGCATCTTTTGCAAAAAACGAAGCAAATTGAGATGTAGAATTATCAAAAAACTGTTTAATCATATTTTTCATTTGTTTAGAAAAATAGTTTTCTTTCTTTATAATGGCGAAATACAAGCGTGTATTACCAATTTCATCGTATCCAACAAAACCTTTATCAATAAGCTTTTTCACGGTTGTTGCAACGGTTGTTTTAGCAGGTTTTGGATCACTGTAACTATCAATTAAATCTTTAAGAACAACTTTATCTCGTTTCCAAATGTATTGCATGAGTTGTTCTTCGGCAGCTGTTAATTTCATATTCTACAGAATTAGAATTTGTTCTATAAAATTAGAACAATATTTCAAATAAAAAAAACAGTTGGACTGTTTTTTTATTTTATCGATTAATTCAAGCGTCTGATCACATTATTATCTCCGTTATTCCCTTTTGTTAAATTCACTGTTAACTGTAAATAGGAGTTTACTGGTTTGTTATCAATTTTTCCTGGTATCCATTGTGTTCCTTTCTCAATGGCTTTTTGAATATCGTCATTGCACAGCGTAACATCAGCCTTTACAAATTCTACTTTAGCAACTTTTCCCTTATCGGTAATTAAAACATCAATAATAACGGTAGTATCTTTTCCTTTAAAAGATCCTCTTTTACAGTTTTTTGTTGCATCTTCAATCTGCTTCAAAATCACCGCATAACCGCCACGATAAGTAGCCATAACATCAACATCTCGATACACCGGAATTTCTCTAACGGTTACTTTTTTTTCTGGGGCAGCTGTTTGTGCATTAACGGTAACCGAAAATAATACAAAGAACATGTAAGCAATTTTTGTTTTCATAAGTTAAATAAGTATGTTTTTATTATTTGCAAAAATACAATTTAGTTGCAAATAACATAATTTTTAATTTTTTGGATTTCTTTACTATTTTTACACAAAAAAGATTGAACACATTTACCTACAAAAATACCGCAATAAATTATAGTGATTCTGGCAAAGGAAACACCGTTTTACTTATTCATGGATTTTTGGAAGATTCTACGATGTGGGTCGATCTTACGTCGCATATAGATAAACGTTACCGGGTTATTGCTGTGGATCTTTTAGGTCACGGTAAAAGCGATTGTTACGGATATGTTCACACAATGGAAGATCAGGCAGATATGCTTTTTGCGTTGATTTCTGAATTGCGTTTGCGAAAGGTTTCGTTAGTTGGGCATTCTATGGGCGGATACATTGCGTTGGCTTTTGCCGAGTTGTATCCGGATAATGTTCGATCGTTGATTCTTTTAAATTCATCTGCTCAACCTGATTCCGAAGAACGTAAAATAAATCGCGACCGTGCCATTGATGTCGTAAAAAAGAACAGCAATGCTTTTATAAGAATGGCGACACAGAATTTGTTCGATAAACATGCACACAATCTTTTTGCTGATAAAATTGAAGCATTTACCCAACAAGCTTTAAAAACTCCGTTACAAGGAATTATCGCATCTTTAGAAGGTATGAAAATTCGTATCGACCGAGAAGCATTACTACATTTTAGTCCGTACCCAAAATTGATTATCGCTAGTGAAAACGATACCATTATTCCGTTAAATGATATTAAAAATCAGGTTTCGGGTGCCGAAGTTACTTTTGAAATTATTCCCGGCGGACATGTTTCTACTATTGAACAAGAGCCTAAAATAGCTTCAATCATCACATCGTTTTTAAAGAGTTAATGTACTGAAAAATAGTTGGTGATTTTTGGGAAATACTATTAACCAATACAGAAAATCATTTCGATTTAATTAAAGCCGATTCCGAAAAGCAAAACGCAACCATCAACGAAGTTGATTATAAAACGTACAGAGCTTTAGAAAGTAATTATATTGTTAATGGTAACGATAGTAAGTTTTATAACAACACACTCTACTTTATCGCTGGAAATTATTTAATAACTATAACAGTGATTTCAACAAACGAACAAATTTCAAAGTTTAATTTTGCCGATTTAAAACAGACGTTTAAATTAAAAACAGATAACTAATGAAGAATTTAATAATAATTGTGTTTTTTCTTTTAGTTGGATTTCAATTGATTGCACAAGAAAGCAAATTAATCGAACAAAAATGTGATCCGCCAAGTCATTATCAAACAAAAAAAGAAGATTTGATTAAAGGAGAAGATTATATTTATAAGTTAGTTCATAAAAAAGCACAACCACAAGAAGGTTTTGATATGTTTTTCAAAGATTTAATTATTAATATTAAAGAAGAATTAGGAGATAAAATTAAACGTCCTTTAACTTTAAAGCATATTGTAATTAAAATTAGATTTGTTGTAGAAAAAGATGGCTCTTTAACGAACATGACAATTGTAGATGATAAATTGAGTTTAGCAAATGATGTGTTTAATATTATAAAAATGAAGCCTAAATGGAAACCAGCTGAATTTGAAAATAAAATTGTTCGAATGAATTTTACATTACCAATAAAAATAATGCTCGATTAAAACCAAACATTCCAATAGTTCCAAACAGTGTGAATGTAAATTCCAAATAAAACCATACAGAACACAAACTTTATAAAGGTAGATGCCAAAAAGCCTAAAAAGGATCCGGTTGCGGCTTTTAACGCGCGTTTAGAATCGTTTTGATCGTAGATCAGTTCGCCAATAAAAGCTCCAACAAATGGTCCTATTATAAAGCCAAACGGAATCGGAGCCAAGATACCCACAATCAATCCAATATTTGTACCCCAAATTCCGTACTTGCTTCCGCCAAAACGTTTGGTTCCCTGTGCCGGAATCACGTAATCTAAAATTACAATAATAAGCGTAAAAACAAAGGTAATTCCCAATGTCCAGTAATCAAATTTAATGTTTGGCATGGTGTATAAAATCAGCAAACCAATCCAACTTAAAGGCGGTCCGGGTAAAGCGGGCAGCACGCTTCCTGCAATTCCCACAAGCACAAACAATAAACTTACAATTAGTATTAAGATTTCCATAGTTATTTTCGTATTTTTGCTTTTAAATTTACGATTTAATTTTTCATGAAAAATTATTGGGCATTTGTTTTTTTTACTTTTCTGCTTACTTCCTGCAATTTTGTACAGAAAGAAATACCCAATTCGCAAGAGTTGTTACGACGTGAATTGCATGCGATTGACTGGAGCAAGGTGGATACATACCCTTCTTACGATTCGTGTGAAAAACTGACCGACGTTACTGAAAATAAGGAATGTTTTTTTGACAGATTGAATTTTGAAGTGGTTCGAGTTTTAAAAACCGATTCTTTGGTTAAGATTTCTACGATCGATTCGGTTCAGTTTAAAGTTAGTATTTCATCAAACAGCGAAATTAATTTTAAAACCGAAGCTGTGAACGAAAAATTAATGCCGAAATTTATGTTAGACAGTGTTATGAAAAAACACAAGAATAATTTCTCTAAAATTCAGCCGGCAACAAAACGCGGAATCCCGGTTACAACTCAGTTTGTGCTGAATGTAAAGTTCGATCCTTCTTCGGATTAAAAATCAACAGAAAGATACTTCCAATCGAAATAGGAATTACCAGATTCAGCAGCCAAATTAAAGCAGCAACAAGGGTTACAATCCATCCGTCAACACCAAAAAAGCTGAATAAATAAATTGCCACACTTCCTTTCAACGCAAAATCTACCGCTTGAAAGTTCGGTAAGCTCGATGCTAACAAGTAAATGCTTGCAACAACTGCCAACAATACAAAATACGGAATTTCAACACTGAAAAGCGTGTAGAGAATAAAGTACTGATGTATTAAAACCAAGTATCTTAACAACGCCAAAACGATGTTTTTTCTATGGATTTTTTTAGGGATTTCGTTTAAACTTTTAAACAGTATTTGTAGCGAATATCCTTTAATTCGAATGTTTTTAACCAGAAGTATCGCTAAAATAATGGCAATTAAAATCCCGAAAAACAGTAAAATATATTTTGCGTCAATAAATTGGTGCAGAGAATTTATGTAAAGCGTACCGATTAATCCAAAAGCTACGGAGAAAATCACTTGAATTCCGTTGCATACAGCGTTTAAAAAAACAATTTTAATAGCGTCTTTTTTATCGTAAAACCAGGCTTTTCCTGCGTATTCGCCAATGCCGTTTGGTGTAACAATGCCAAATGTAATGCCAATTAAAACCTGTTTGGTACTTTCCCAAATGCTTATAGGTTTTACAACTTTAGCTAAATTCTGCCATTTTAAAATCTCTAAAAAGCGGTTTAAAAACGTTAGCAGAAAAAGTATCGAAACTAAAATCCACGCATTCGGTTTTTGTAAGGTTTGCGAAATAATATCCCAATTAAAATCTTTTTCTGTAAGCTGATTTCTTATAAAGTAAAAAGCACCACCCACAACTAGTAATTTAAGTAGAAGTAAAAGGAATTTTTTAAGTTGAGGTGACAGAAATTTCATACTGCAAAGGAATGATTTTTTTAAGCATACGCATACTAAATTAACGAATTATATTGATGATTGGCTTTGAATGAAATAAAAAATGCTCCAAAATTAATTGGAGCATTTTTGTTATAATTTTGAATTTCTTCAATATATTTTGATAACGAATTTAAATAACTTCTTCGTTTTCTTTATCTAAATATTCCTGAACAATGTCAATGGCGTTGGTAACTACATCGCTTAAAGCTGTAATAAAAGTTCCGTCTTCTGCACTGTTTATGGCATGTTTTATGGCATCGATTTCTTTAGAAATTATTTCGTAGGTAACCGTTCGTTCTGAAGCCGAAATTCCTTCCATAATTAAATCGATGATTTCTTGTTCGGTTCTTCCACGCAAATGTTTTTCCTGACGAATAATGATATGATCGAACATTCGTGCCGCAATCATGGCGCATTCTTTAATATCTTCATCTCTACGATCGCCCACACCTGCGATAATTCCGATTTTTTTGATAGCTTCAACCGTACTTAAATATTCTTCTACACCTTTATATCCTGATGGATTATGAGCAAAATCAATCAAAACTTTAAATTTCTTGAAATCGAAAATGTTCATTCTTCCCGGAGTTTGTGCTGCACTTGGGATAAATGTTTGTAACGATAAGCTGATGTCTTCAATTTTAAATCCTTGTAAATAAGCTGCTAACGTTGCTGCTAATACGTTGGCGATCATAAATTTTGCTTTCCCGCCCAATGTCAATGGAACTTGTGTGGCTCTGTCTACCCTTATTTTCCACTCGCCTTTTTTTATGGTGATGAAACCGTTTTCGTAAACTGCGACAATTTTTCCTTCTTTGCTTAATTGTTTTACAATTGTAGAATCTTCGTCCATACTGAAATAAGCGATGTTACAACTTAAATCATTTGCCAGCTTCATACAGTATTCATCATCGGCATTTAAAATAGCCCAGCCGTCTTTCTTTACACTTTGTACAACCGTTGCTTTTACACGCGCCAAGTCGGCTAACGTATCAATATCGCTTATGCCTAAATGATCTTCCTGTATGTTGGTAATAATTCCGATATCACAGCGGCTGAAACCAAGACCTGACCTTAAAATTCCTCCGCGCGCAGTTTCTAAAACAGCAAATTCTACCGTTGGATCTTTCAAAATATATTCTGCAGAAATTGGCCCGGTGGTGTCACCTTTTTCCATCATGTGATTCTGAATATAAATTCCGTCTGATGTTGTAAAACCAACCTTGTAACCATTATTTTTTACAATATGAGCGATTAATCGGGTAGTAGTGGTTTTTCCGTTGGTTCCGGTTACTGCAATAATAGGAATACGGCTTGGTTTTCCTGGTGGATACAGCATATCTATTACCGGTGCAGCCACGTTTCTAGGCAAACCTTCGCTTGGTGCCAAATGCATTCTAAAACCTGGAGCAGCATTTACTTCTAAAATACAGCCGCCGTTTTCTTTTAAAGGCTGCGTTAAATTTTCTGCCATAATATCAACCCCGCAAACATCTAAACCAATCACGCGCGAAATACGTTCGCAAAGGAAAATGTTTTCAGGATGCATCATATCGGTAACATCAACAGACGTTCCGCCGGTACTTAAATTAGCCGTCGATTTTAAATAAACGATTTCTCCTCTGTTCGGAACGGTTTCTAACGTATAACCTAATTTTTCTAATAGATCGGTCGTGTCTCTGTCAACATCAATTTGCGTTAAAACATTTTCATGTCCGTAACCGCGTCTTGGATCTTTATTGGTTTCATCGATTAATTGTTGGATGGTTTGTATACCGTCGCCTTTTACATGGGCAGGCTCTCTTTTTGCAGCAGCAACCAGTTTATGATCAATAATCAACACACGAAAATCAAATCCGGTAATAAATTTTTCTACAATAACTCTACGACTGTAATTTTTAGCATACGCCAATCCGGTAACGGCATCTTCCCATTTTTTTACATTGATAGATGCGCCTTTACCATGATTTCCGTCTAAAGGCTTGATCACAATCGGGTAACCGATTTTTTTGATTACCTCTTCTAAATCTTCTTCATCAACACAAATTCCGCCACTTGCAACAGGAATAGAAGCTAATTCCAACATACGTTTGGTTTCTTCTTTATTGCATGCGATATCTACAGCAATGTTGCTTGTTTTGCAGGTTATTGTTGCCTGGAAACGCATTTGATTTATCCCGTAACCCAATTGCACCAACGAATTGGTTCCTAAACGAATCCAAGGAATATCTCTCGCAACGGCTTCTTCCACTATACTTCCTGTAGAAGGTCCTAAACGAACACGCTCACGAATTTCCCTCATTTTCTGAATATCCGTTTCAAAATCGTAATCAGTACCAGCAATTAAAGCCTCGGCAATTCTTACGGCACTTTCGGCAGCAAACATACCTACACTTTCTTCGGTATAACTGAAAACCACATTGTAAACACCGGGAGTTTTGGTTTCTCGGGTTCTACCAAAACCGGTTTCCATTCCGGCTAATGATTGTATTTCCAAAGCAATGTGTTCAATAACATGCCCCATCCAAGTGCCTCTTTCCACGCGCGAAAAGAAACCACCTTTACAACCTTCAGAACAACGGTGTTCGATCATTGTTGGGAACATAGCTTCAATACGTTCTCTGAATCCTTCAATTTTGTTTGTTGGAAATTGTTCCATTTCTTCCAAATCCAAACGCATCTGGATTAACTTTTTTCTGCGAACACTCCAGATGTTTGGCCCTCTTAATGCTTGTATTTTTAATATTTTCATATAAAACAATAATTTTTTTTTAATATAAGAACTATTTTATTAAAAATAGAAAATAATATTACATATGCACTTTTTTTATCAAAAAAAACAAAATAAATTTTAAGATGTGCTTTTGGCTGTTTTTTTATCAGAATTTTATTGCTTATTCAATGATTTCTTGAGAAGTATGCAAACTTTTTTCTTGTTTTCTTATTCAATTTGATTTGTCTAGTTTAAAGAAATAGTTATTTTTACCGCATGGAAATATTAGGAAAATTAATAATTATAGGTGGCGCTGTAGATAAGGGAAGTTTTACAGAGACCAATTTGGATAAAGATGCATCTAAAAATCTGAATTTTTTTGAAGCAGGAATTCTAAAAAGAATCATTAAAGAATCAAAACATAAAGAACAATCTCGTATCGAAGTCATTACAACGGCTTCAAAAATCCCAAGAGAAATTGGTCCGGAATATGTAAAGGCATTCAGTTATTTAGGAGCTGAAAATGCAGATGTTTTATATATTGAAAAACGTGAGCAGGCAAACGATCCGGAAGTTTTAGAACGATTAAATGCGGCAGATGTGGTTATGTTTACCGGAGGCGATCAATTGCGTTTAACGTCGATTTTAGGCGGAACACCATTTGTTGATTTGTTGATTTCGAAATACAGAAATACCGAATTTATTTATGCAGGAACATCGGCAGGTGCAGCAGCAGCTTCAAATAATATGATTTACCAAGGCAGCAGTTCTGAAGCATTGCTAAAAGGCGAAGTTAAAATTACATCGGGTTTAGGGTTAATTGATAATGTAGTTATTGACACGCATTTTGTGCAAAGAGGAAGAATCGGGCGTTTGTTTCAGGCGGTTGTTGGCAATCCAAAAGTATTGGGTATTGGTTTGGGTGAAGATACCGGTTTGTTGATTACCAACGGAAATCAAATGGAAGCAATAGGTTCTGGATTGGTAATTTTGGTCGATGGAAGAGAGGTTAAAGACACCAGTTTAACGCAGGTAGAATTAGGTCAGCCAATCTCAATCAATCATTTAATTACGCATGTAATGAGTCACTACGATACATTTGATCTGACTACCAACAAAATGAGCATCCATTCTTCTCAATACACCTAATCACAAACAAAAAAGTAATGAAAATCATTATACATGGCGGTTTTTTTTCTGAATCTTCAACCAATTTAGAAACAAAAATTGCAAAGCAACAGGCACTTTTACGCATTGTGAAAGATTCGTATGCGTATCTGCAAAATCATTCGGCATTAGAAACGGTGGTTTACGCGGTTTCGCAGTTAGAAGACGATGAATTATTTAATGCAGGAATTGGTTCGCAAATTCAATCTGATGGAAAAATCAGAATGAGTGCTTCTTTAATGGATGGCGAATCGCAGAAAATGAGCGGTGTTATTAATATCGAAGAAGTAAAAAATCCAATTCAGGTAGCGCAAGTTTTAATGCAGGTTGATGATCGAATTTTAGGCGGAAGCGGAGCTACAAACTTCGCCAGACAAAATGGTTTTGAAGCTTTTTCAACAGAAATTCCACAGCGAAGAGCAGAATACGAAGCAAAAGTAAAATCGTTAGGAACAGGAACCGTTGGTTGCGTTGCTTTAGATAAAGACGGAAAAATTGCAGTAGCGACTTCAACCGGTGGAAAAGGTTTTGAAATTCCGGGAAGAATATCCGATTCTGCAACCGTGGCAGGAAATTATGCCAACGAATTTTGTGGTGTAAGTTTAACGGGCGTTGGTGAAGATATTGTAAGCGGAGCCGTGGCTGCAAAAATTGTAACCCGTGTTACCGATGGATTTTCATTAGAAAAAGCGTTCGAAAAAACCTTTGCCGAATTAAAACCTTACGATGGTTTTGCCGGTGCAATAGCCATTGATAATAATGGAAATATGCTGCATCAAGATTCGCATCCAAGTATGGTTTTCGCTAGTTTTGATGGTATAAATGAGCAAGTTTTTCAGTAAATAGAAATCAAATCATTGCAAAATCTTTAAATAATAGTTGTAACTTTCGTTGGTAAAATTTAATTTATTATCAGTTTGATAATGAAATATTTATGTTTTAAATTTTACATTATGTAAATCAACAAAGACTATTTTGGCTGCAGAACGAATTATATTAGGGATTGATCCCGGAACTACAATTATGGGTTTTGGTTTAATTAAGGTTGTGAAAAATTCTATGGAATTTATACAGCTTAACGAACTGAATCTTGCCAAAATGACCGATCCGTACTTAAAATTACAGCGCA
>Ga0213825_1000725_pt1 | contig 23856 bp, 17 predicted proteins | sample MC6MC0900MG_FD_179896 | JGI IMG/M metagenome (GOLD analysis project Ga0213825, IMG submission 179896) | Enriched soil aggregate microbial communities from Iowa State University, Ames, United States - MC6-MC0900-MG | ecosystem: Environmental > Terrestrial > Soil > Unclassified | place: USA: Iowa... | reverse complement strand
CATAAGCAGCAAGGTACTGTTCTAGCATAAGCCGGTAGCTGGCATCCTTTTCTGTAAGGATCATTGGCTGTGAAATGACTTGGTCGATGGTAAGACCTGTTTCCATTCCAAAGGGATGGTTCTTGGACGCGGCAAAGATAATGTTTTCAGGCTGTTCCATCACCTTCACCCACTTTGAATCATACATGCGTTTATCAAGGAAATACACCAGATCGATGGTATTGTGGTTCATCATGGTAAGAAGTGCATCAGGGGAATCCACCACAATGCTTACATTGACCTGGGGATAAAGGCGGTGGAACTCCTGTATGAGAGGCGGAAATAAAGTAGAACAGATGGACTCTATGGTCCCGATCACCAGCCTTCCCGTAAGCTCCGAGGATACGGATAAAATGTTTTTAGCATGAGTTAGGCTCTTTACCACATCAGCCGCATATTCATAGAAGGTTTCTCCCTCATGAGTCAGGGTCGTCTGTTTCCCGATCCGATCAAACAAATGAACATTTAATTCCCTTTCCAACTGTTTGATCTGTACGGTGACAGCAGCCTGGGAATAGCCCAGCTTTTCAGCTGCTCTGCAAAAGCTTTTCTGGTTTGCCACCTCTAAAAACGTCTTTATTTCCCGAAGCTCCATCCTGAAAACTCCCTTCTTTGTTTAATTTAAAAATATTAAATGTTATCTTAAAAACGTTCAATTTTACTTCCATATCTTTCTATGGTACATTATAATTAATAAGAAATCAATGATTATTGACAGGCTGTTTTCGGATAATCAATGATACGTTCAGAAAGGAATCATTGTTCATATGGAAAGGGAAAGTAATAAATACCGCGCCTATGTGCAAATTTTGAAGGAAGAACTGCTCCCCGCCATGGGCTGTACCGAACCAATTGCCCTGGCGTATGCCGCCGCAGTAGCCAGAAAGGCACTGGGGCAAATGCCTGATAAAGTGGCAGTGGCAGCCAGCGGTAGCATTATTAAGAATGTGAAATCCGTGATCGTTCCCAACACAGGCCATTTAAAGGGTATTTCTGCGGCAGTAGCGGCAGGAATTGTGGCAGGGAATCCGGAAAGAGAGCTGGAGGTCATTGCAGAGGTCTCGCCGGAGCAAATACTGCAGATGAGAGAATTTATGAAGGAACGAGAGATCACGGTAGAACACCTGGATCAGGGGATTAATTTTGATATCCTTGTTACCCTGTATAAGGGATCGTCCTATAGCAGGGTACGCATTGCAGGTTACCACACCAACATCGTCCTCATTGAAACGGATGGAACCAAGTTGATGCAAAAAGAAGCGGCTTTGGAAGAGGACACAATGACCGACCGGAGTTTGCTCAATATGGAGGATATCTGGGACTTCATCAATTCCGTGGACATCTCTGACATCCGGGAGATCCTGGACCGCCAGATCCGCTACAACTGGGCCATTGCCGAAGAGGGACTTAAGGAAAGCTATGGAGCCAATATCGGCAAGGTGCTTCTTAAAAATTCCGGAGACGACTTATCCGTCAGGGCAAAGGCCATGGCTGCTGCAGGTTCAGATGCCCGCATGAACGGCTGCGGACTGCCGGTCGTAATCAATTCCGGAAGCGGGAATCAGGGAATCACTGTTTCCGTTCCTGTTATCGTATATGCAAGGGCCTTAAAGGTCAGCGAAGAGAAATTGTACCGGGCCTTAGCTTTATCCAATCTTGCCGCCATTCACCAGAAAACCCCCATTGGCAGATTATCCGCCTATTGCGGTGCTGTCAATGCAGGTGCCGGGGCCGGAGCCGGAATTGCCTATCTCTGCGGAGGGGGCTATGAGGAAGTCATCCATACCATAGTCAATGCGCTGGCTATTGTTTCCGGTATTGTATGCGACGGGGCTAAATCCTCCTGCGCAGCAAAGATCGCCTCTTCCATTGAAGCCGGAATTTTGGGTTACAATATGTACATGCAGGGACAACAGTTCGTTGACGGCGATGGGATCGTCACCAAAGGCGTGGAGGCTACCCTTAGAAATGTTGGGAGATTAGGAAGAGAAGGAATGAAGCAAACCAACGAGGAAATCATCCGGATTATGATAGATCAGCCTGGCTGAAAGCTGCTGCATTGAAATATTGATTTTCAACACGATATTTTAAATGCAGAGGCTACGGAAAATATTGCTCCCCTTGCATAGTATAACATCGACAAAGTGTGGGAAATTGCAGGAAAAATTACCTCATTTTGCAAAGAGCCTCTTTGCTTTGAGGTCGATTATATAGAAACTCATTTGCACACCCCAATTATTGTTATTGAAGAATGGAATAAGAAACGATTACCAACTACCCCACAAATAGAAGATATTACATATCGCACCGCTTTTTTAATTGGATTATTCCAAGTGCTTTCTATTATCCCCGGAACTTCACGTTCAGGCGCTACAATCATAGGAGCATTGCTGATCGGTGTATCAAGAGTTGCGGCTGCTGAATTTACATTTTTTCTTGCAGTCCCTGTTATGTTTGGCTTAAGTGCAATTAAAATATTAAAATTTGGTTTTACTTTTACAAGTGCTGAACTGTTCGTTCTGACACTGGGTATGGCGGTAGCATTTGCAATGTCTGTTTTGGTAATCAGTTTTTTCATGGGATATATTAAGAAACATGATTTCAAGGTGTTTGGATGTTATAGAATTATTTTAGGCGTTATTGTTTGCTTGTATTTTGTATTCAAATGATAGATTCCCTTTCGGTCATTGCTTTTTGGGGAGCATCTTCCCTGAGATGCATTGAAAATACCCTCCGCTTCATCGGTAAAAGAAAAACCGTTGCTGCGGAGGGTATTTCGTTTAAGCTATATCATTAATCAATTGCAAAGGGATCACCATACATTTCCCACCCAAGAGGTTTTTTCAAGGAATAATTCTCTTCCTTTAAGAATTTCCTCTGGGCAATTGTTCTGCTTAAATCTTCGTGAGCACTTTCAAGTTTCATTACCTTATCCCTTTCATCAAGGAAAGTTGTTAGATAATCCACTTCATTTCCTCCATCTGCCGGAGACTTCGCTTTATTTATTGCAGCTTCCCTTATGCCTGGAAAACTCTCTTCATATGGAACTGATCCGTCACCAGGGCCATGCATTACGATTGCATCATAGTAAATGAATTGACCTAAAGCAGATAATCCATCTTTTACCGCCTGGTCAACTGCCGGATTAAAATATATATCATCTCTGATTTTGTTCTGTGCCTCCTGAAATTTAGCATCTTCGCTGGCAGCCTTCCAATCATGTTCAAAAGCTTCCCCTAATCCTTCATGAGAATCCGTGCCATTCACCTTTTCCAGAGCTTCTATGTATTTAGCCAGCAGATTCTCTGGTTTTGAATCTGTATAGCCTTTTACTAATTGCAGCATATCTCCCGTTCCAGAACAAAACCCGATGATTCCGGCTGTATAACCTCTCCCATCCCCAATATCTTCAATATAGCTGTATTGAGCCTTCCAATCCAAAGATGAATTTTCTGCACTGGAAACCAACTCCATAGCTATTTCTTTCTTTTCTGAGTCTTTCAAAGAACTGCTGCTATCGTTCCCTTTCTTTAATTGATCACCGGTTTGGTTCGAAGTACAGCCTGCTAAAAGCAGTAACCCTATGAGAGAGACAATAACCATGATTTTGTTTGTTTTTTTATTCAAGAAAACTTATCTCCTTTCATAAAACAAAAGTTTATTTACGGCCTATTGAAAGAAATTGGGAAGATGTTTTTTATGCGCTTCCAGTAATTCCTCCATTACCTGTTTCGCTACGTCCCCGCTGGTAATCAGAGGATTCATCATAAAGGCCTGTAATAAAGTGCCTCTATCCCCTGTAACAGCAGCTTCAATGGTTAATTCCTCCATAGCTTTCATTAATTGCAGCAATCCTCTTTCCTGAGGTTTAAAGCTACCAAAATTATAAGGAATCGGTCCTTTACCTGTTAAAGTGCAAGTAACTTCAACTGCGCAATCGTCAGGCAGATCTTTTATCGTACCGTTATTACGGGTACTAACGGTCATGATTGTTCTCTTATCATTGTAGATTGAAGTGATTGTTTCACAAGCCGCATCACTATATCTGGCTCCGCCCCGCTCTTCTAACTGTTTCGGTTTGTAATTCAGATCAGGATCCTTGTATAGCTCATATAATTCCGCTTCAATTTTTTTAACCTTTTCGGCACGGGTTCCATGGTTTTTAAAGTCTTCTAATTCCTCAGCCAACATCTTATCAGTATAGTAATAATAATTATGATACGGGCAAGGAACCATATGAAGATTTTCAACTTGCTCAAAGATCAAACGATTATCCTTAATATTTGCAACAATTGAATTTGTTTCTCCATCTTCATACACTTTTTTAATCAGTTCATCCGTTCTGTCAACTCCATTTTTATCGACCACAGTGTGCCAGTGCAGATGATTAATGCCTGCAAACTGGAAGAATAAATCAGATGGCTTTTCATTAAGTATAGCAGCTTCTTCATAGACAGCATTAATTGGAATATTGCATAACCCTACAACCTTATTCCAATTGCCATATCTTAAAACAGCTTCCGTAACCATACCGGAAGGATTCGTAAAGTTAATTAACCAAGCCTCAGGACATAATTCTTTCATTTCCTCTACAATATCTAATATGACCGGAATGGTTCGCAATGCCTTAAAGATACCCCCGGCACCATTGGTTTCCTGACCGATTAATCCATGGCTTAATGGAATACGTTCATCAAGAATCCGTGCATCCAATAATCCAACCCGCAGCTGGGTAGTAACGAAATCAGCATCTTTTAAAGCCTCCCGACGGTCCAGCGTTAAATAAACCTTACAGTCAATTCCTGCTGCTTCTACCATCCGCTTAGCCATCTCTCCGACAATCTCTAACTTGTGCCTGCCTTCTTCGATATCCACCAGCCATAACTCACTGATTGGAAATTCATCATATCTTTTAATAAATCCCTCAACCAATTCTGGTGTATAGCTGGATCCTCCGCCAATTGTTACAACTTTGATTTTTTTTGACATAGTAAATTCCTCCATGATCAATTTTTTGCTGCTTCATCAACTTCAATATCTGTTGTTTCAACTGCTTGATTTTCATTCTCCAACATTTGTTTTTCAGCAATTTTGAAAAATGGCATATAAATAACAATCGCAATGACAATTTCAAGCGCAGACCAGATCGCGGCTCTTATATCCCAACCAGTAGCCATTAAAGGTCCGAGAATTGGAGGCATGGTCCAGGGAACCATCATCATTGGCCTGCCAACTAATCCAATGGACATAAGAAAATAACTGCTGGCAGCTAATACTAACGGAATCAAGATGAAAGGAATCATCATCAATGGATTCATGATAATTGGGAAGCCGAAAATTACCGGCTCATTTATCTCAAAAATCGAACCTGGAAGAGCCACCTTTCCCAATTCCTTATAAGTTTTTGATTTTGAGAAAATCATCAGAAGAACTAAGGTTAATGTAGCTCCTGTTCCGCCTACATTAACAAACAGGCTGGAAAAACCGGAAGCGGTGATATAAGGAAGTGCTTCTCCTTTTGCATATGCAGAAGCATTTGCTGCTACAAATGCTAAAAATATTGGATCTGCAACACCTTCTAATGTCATATCCCCATGGATTCCTGCACACCACAATAAACTTACCAAAAATGTATAAAGTAAAATACCAGGTAAACTATTTAATGCATGAAGCAACGGAGAAAAGATACTTTGAATAAATTCAGTAATATTAAAATGCAGCGGAACACGAATTGTCCAGAACAGCACTAAAATCAGCATTGCTGGAATCAAAGATACAAAGGAATTACTTACTGCCGGCGGCACACCGTCAGGCAGCTTAAATACCCAATTCTTTTTAATACAGAAATGATAAATTTCGGTAGTAACAATACCTGCAATAATTGCTGTAAATAGTCCCGTAGAATCAAAGCCTGCAGGATCAATGGTAAAGCCGTCAGAAAGCTGAGTGGTAATAAAAGCCATTACTGACAAGCCCGCACCGGAAATAGCATCAAGGTCATAACTTTTACTTAGCTCATAGCCGATTCCAATGGCTGCTAAAAGTGAAATAATACCAAATGAAACACCAACAGCAGCATTAATCATGTCTTCATAAGGTGCTAAAAAATTAGTCCAGCTTTCAATTGGAATATTTCCTATAATAAGAAAAATACTTCCGCTTATGATTGCCGGTAACGTTAAGGTTAAACCATTACGCACCGCTACCAAATGTCTTTGATTCCCCAATCTTGACAATGGCGGTATAATCGTGTCTTGCAACCAATTCATCAATTTATCCATCTTTATTTCCCCCTTAATTTGTGCTCACATTCAATCGCCTAAAGCTTTTTTGACCTGAGCTATCACCTTGGCACCGTTCATCGTGCCATATACCTGCATATCAATGCATTCAATGATCTTACCTGGACAGTCTTTTTCTACTTTTGCCTTGCTGAAACGAACCTGTGGCCCCAGCAGAATGATATCTGCATCCTTCCCCTTGTCCTTGGTGCTTGCAAGTGCATAGGCATTGATCTTGCACTCATAGCCTTCTTTTTCTGCTGCCTCTTTCATCTTATGAACCAAGAGGCTGGTGGACATTCCTGCCGCACAAAACAATACAATGTTTCTCATAACTAACTCCCTTTCTATGAATGATTTATTTTTGTTCTTAAAATATCAATCATTTCCTTACATAGATCCATGACCGTCATAGCATTCATCAGATGATCCTGAGCATGGACCATTAAAAGTCCGACTTCTGCCTTTTGTCCGTTTAACTCATTCTGGATCATTTCTGTCTGGACCTCATGTGCTTCCTGAATCGTCTTTTCTGCATCTTCCATCAACTGGTCCGCATGTTTAAAATCACCATTTTTTGCCGAACGCAGTGCTTCTATCGCGCTGCTTCTGGCATTCCCTCCGCAGACTACAAGCTTCATAACAATCATTTCAATATCCATTCTCACACTGCCTCTCTCTTAACTTGTATTATTTGTATTACTTCTATCTTATGTTAACCTCTCCCTCTGTTGGAAGCTGGTACAATTGTGTACGGAATGAACGATAGACCTTGCTGCTGCAAGCAGATCGTTCCCAAGTTTTCCTTCCATCACTTGCATTTATCCATTGCTCATTCACATACTACCATACTTCTTTTTAGAACTCCATGATGCCTTTTTCCATTTTCGTAATGGTACCTTTTTCCGACGGAATATGCACCTCTGCAAAGCTGATCCAACCGGAAACGAGAAAAAGACGTGTGCAAAATGATTATCATTTTGTTCACGTCTCACCTTTATTCTTTACGCATTTCCCTCATACTTCCTTTGGAATCTGGGCTTCTATGCTGCTCATGGCTTCTATAAATGCATCATAATCCTGTTTTCTGACCAGCTCCTGGATCTGTTTCTGGCTTAATAGAAAGGCCGCCGTCATCTGATAGAAGCGCTGCAGCTCTTCACTGGTATGATCCTTATTGGCTATGGATACCAGGAAAACAGCACGCACCTTCTGCCCTTCCCAGTCCACCGGTTCATCAAGGATTCCAACGCATACAAACGTCTCCTCACTGATGGCCTTATAAACGTGAGGCATTGCCACCATGTTACCAAAAGCAGTCTTTGCTAGCTTCTCCCTCTTTAGGACAGATTCATAAAATTCTTTCGGCAGATTTTTCTTTTCCATGACAAACTGGCACATGCAGCGAAGGACCTCCTCCTTTGTCTGCAGCTTCAAATGAGGCAGAAACATCTCCCTTTCATAGTAATTCCGTACGGAAGATGCCCGATCGGATGTAAGAACCTTTTTTACATTTACAATGTCTTTGTCATCAAGAAAATACTGTATCTCCAGAATCGGAAGGGGTACGGGAACCGTAATCGGAACGGTAGTGAAGATATAATCATATTTTGAGAAATCTACCTTGTAAATACTCCCCACATCGCAGGCAGTAATATCATTTATATATTCCTTAAACGAATTCTGGTACTTATACTGAAGAAGCTTCGCACTTCCCCTCCCGGAAGAGCATACCAGAAGTATATTCTTTTTCTCTATTTCCGTCTTTTTCCGCTCAAGGGCAAAGGCAAAAGCAAAGGCAAAGTATGCAATCTCATCTTCCGACAAAAGAATATCAAAATGTTCATTTATGACTGTAACCGCATTGCAGGCCATGGTATAGGAAAGGCAGAACTTTTCCTTTACATCCCGAAGAAGTGGATTCTTTAAATCCATATCATATTTGATCCTGACACTTAAAGGCACCAGATGCTGGCAGAGTAGCATGCGCAGCTCTAAATCACTGCGGAAATCAAATTTGAACAGATCATACACCCGTTCCAGCATGACAGTTACCAGATCGCTGATTTCCTGGTTGATGATGATATTCTGATCCGCCTCATCGGAATGGTATATCATCTTCTTCCCCGCCAGGTGTATGGCAATGTAGACGATCTCTGTTTCAGGGAATGAGATATGGAAGGTGGATTCTATCTGTTTCGCAATATCTTTTGCAATCTGATACTCGTACCTGCCGTTAAAATTCTTCAGAGGTTCCTCAGGCATCGGCACATAATGGCATTCCATGATCCGGCTGATCGCTATGTAGAGATGAACAACAAGGTTCTGATAGGCGGCTCCGGGAATCAGGAAATCGTTCTTTTTTAGAACATCCGATACACATGCCGCAATCTCATCCATGCTCTGATTGCCCTTATGAAGCCGTTTTCCGGAAAATGACGCGATGCACAATCTGGCCTCGAACTCTCCTCCTTCCAGCTTAATTCCGTAATTAGGCTTTCGAATGATTTTTATATTAAATTTATCTAAGTATTGTTCTACTTCCTTTAGATCTGCGGTCAATGTCCGCTTCGAGATATACAGACTGTCACTCAATTCATCCAACTTCACATAGGAAGGGCTGTTAAATAAATATTCCAGCAGGTATTGTATCCGTTCCTCTGACGTATCAGGCAGATATTTATCAGAATGACGGGTGGATAGTTCCTGAATAAAAGAACTGAACTTTTCTTTGTCCGAAACGTTCAGATAATATCCTACACCGTATTTTGAAAGAATCGAGGCCCCATAGGGCTCTATTTCCTGATTTATTTCTTTCAGTAGATTGCGAATGGTCTTTGTCCCGATACAGATTTGCCCTGCAAGATCTTCTGCCGTATAGTATTCGCTGTCTGACAAAATATCCAGGATCTGTCTCTTTCGCCTATCCATATCTATTCACTCCTATTTATTCATGCCAAATTTGAAATACTCTTAGCTTTATTTTTTATGCACATTTACATAATACCATAATTTACAAGGGAACTAAATGATTCTTTTTTCCAATTTCGATGTGGTAATCTCTTCTTACAGATCGTCGAAACAAAAAACCCCATTCCATTACGGAACGGGGTAGTATTTTTATACCTCTTCATTCAATTTGCTTAAGCGCGCAGCCTGGTCCGCTGCAATGAGAGAGTCCAGAAGCTCATGAATGTCTCCATTCATAATGGAGTCAATCTTATAAAGAGTCAGCTTGATTCTGTGATCCGTCACACGGCCCTGAGGGAAATTATAGGTGCGGATCTTCTCGGAACGGTCTCCGGTACCGATCTGGCTTCTTCTTTCCTCGGCCTCTGAATTCTGCCGTTTCTCAATCTCCATATCATAAAGCTTGGAACGCAATAACCGGAAAGCCTTTTCCTTATTCTGAAGCTGTGACTTTTCCGTCTGGCTGTAAATCACGATACCCGTAGGCATGTGGGTCAGACGAACGGCAGAGTCGGTAGTATTTACGCACTGTCCGCCATTTCCGGAAGCACGCATAACGTCGATTCTCACATCTTTATCCTCAATCACGACGTCAAACTCTTCTGCTTCGGGCATAACCGCCACAGTTGCCGTGGAGGTGTGGATTCTTCCACCGCTCTCTGTCTCAGGAACTCGCTGTACACGGTGGACGCCGCTTTCATATTTCATCTTGGAATAAGCACCCTTGCCTGTAATCATGGCAACGACTTCTTTAAAACCGCCGATCCCATTTTCATTGACGCTGATCAACTCTACCTTCCAGCGATGTCCCTCCGCATAATTTATATACATACGGTACAGCTCGGAAGCGAACAGAGCCGCCTCGTCGCCGCCTGCTCCGGCACGGATCTCCAGAATAATATTCTTATCGTCATTTGGGTCCTTAGGTAAAAGTAAAATCTTAAGTTCCTGCTCAAGCGCCTCGATCTGCTTCTTGGCATCGGATAATTCTTCCTTTGCCATCTCCCGCATCTCCTCGTCGTTCTCTTCCTCCAGAAGTGCCAGGCTATCTTCCACAGTCTGCTTTGCCTTTTTATACTGGGTATAAGTCTCAACTAAATCCGCCAGATCCGCCTGCTCCTTCATCAGCTTCCGAAACCGGTTCTGATCCTCTGCTACGGAAGGATTGTTAAGCTCTTGCATTAATTCTTCATAATGAATTAAAATATCATCTAATCTATCAAACATTGGTAACCTCCTGAATACATTCGTGAACAAACCACGCGGTCCAGCCCTGCCGCATCTTTAACCACCTGGATCTCTCCAAAGCCGGCATCCTTTAATAAACCGCTGACAGCCTCTCCCTGGTCATAACCGATCTCAAAATAAACCGCACCTCCCGGGGCTAAATGAGGACGGCTCTCCAAAGCAAGCTTTCTGTAAAAGTACAAACCATCTTCTTTCCCGTCAAGGGCCAGCATCGGTTCATGATCTCGGACTTCCGGCTGCAGTCCTTCTATTATTTTCGTTGGAATATAGGGGGGATTTGACACGATCACATCAAACTTTTTCTGTTCCTCTATTGAGGAAAACAAATCGCTTTCTATCAATGTGATCTTTCCCTCTCCCAAAAGTTCTCCTACATTCCGTTCCGCCACTTTAAGGGCTTCTCTGGAGATATCCACGGCAGTTACGTGGTCAAATCCACCAAGCTTTGCAAGGCTGACAGCAATACAGCCGCTTCCCGTACACAGATCAAGAACTTCCGGCTGCTTTCCTTTATAATCCTTTAAGACCAGTTCCACCAGCGTTTCCGTGTCCTGCCTTGGAATCAGCACATGCTCATTTACAAAAAATTCAAGGCCCATAAACTCCCGGCTTCCTGTAATCTGCTGAAGGGGAATCCTCCTGGAACGTTTCTCTATCATAGCCCGGTATTTGGAAACGGCTTCCATAGAAAATTCCTCATCCGGAAGCCCCCTGTTCCTGTCTATAAGAAAATGGACCATATCCGTGCGGAATGCCTCAAAAAGCAAGTATCTGGAATCAAGAGATGCCTCTTCCACCCCAGCCTTTGATAGCTTTTCTGTTCCTTCTTCCAATAGATGCTGTAATGTCAGATTCATGCTCTATTCTCCGGAAAATTCTTGTTAAGAAATGCCTTCCAGTCAAACACAGCCTCCACAGAAGCAATACCAACCTGAATCATAGCATCGTCCGGTTCCTTGGTAGTAAGTCCCTGCATCCACATGCCTGGGCGGCTTAATAAATCCACCAGTTTTGAATTGCTGCGTCCTGCAAGACGCAAAAATTCATAGGAAACACCGGCTATGACCGGAATCAGTATGATCCGGCTGAGAATCCGAAGAGGCAGCGTGTTCACTCTCACCACCATGAAAAACAGGATGCTGATGATCATGACAATCAGGAGAAAGCTGGTTCCGCAGCGCTTATGTTCCTTGGAACTGTTTCTGACGTTTTCCACAGTAAGATCAAGCCCGTGCTCTAAGCAGTTAATGCACTTGTGCTCTGCTCCATGATACATAAAGGTCCTGCGGATATCCTCCATGCGTGAAACCAGACTGATGTAAGCGATAAAGATTCCGATACGGATCACACCTTCCAGAATCGCCATGATCGTCTGGGATTTAATAAAATTATGGAATATATTAGCAAGAAACATTGGAAATACCATGAAAATCAGGATGGCCATTACCACGGAAAATGCCATCACGATACTCATCAATGCCTTTTCCATCTTCTCCCCAAACAGTCGTTCCAGCAGCTTTTCAAACTTGGAAGGCTCCATATCCTCCTCATCGTCCTCAAAAAAACTGGCGGAAAAGGTCAAAGCCCTCATACCTAACACCATGGAATCCACAAAACTGAATATTCCTCTGATAAAAGGCAGAGAAAAAAGCTTCACCTTTTCTCCCATGCTGACATAAGTATCCTTTTTCACTTCAATGGTCCCGTCCGGCTTGCGGACTGCTGTGGCATACTCATCCCCGTTTTTCATCATAACGCCTTCAATCACGGCTTGCCCGCCGATTCCTGAATACTTCATACGCCAAACCACCTTTCTACTTAAAAAATGGAAGCTTTTCACTAGTTAAAATCCCAAAAAAGGCTGAGCTAAAGTGTTTCCACCAAACTCAACCTCTTCTTTGCCCCTGATATAATAAGGAAGTTCCATACGCCCAATGAGCACATAGAACGGCTGATTTCCTGAATTCATGAAGGAAGTCCGATTCACTTAAGGATCCTCGAACGAATAATTTACTAAATTCAGGCTGCACAACCTTTGCCTTCATAAGTAAATTATGCTTCAGCCTTAACGCCATATTTACGATTGAATTTATCAATACGTCCACGAGCGGAAGCAGCTTTCTGCTGACCGGTGTAGAATGAATGGCATTTAGAACAAACCTCTACGTGGATATCTTCCTTTGTAGAACCAGTTACGAATTCATTACCACAGTTGCAAACAACTTTTGCCTGATAGTAATTTGGATGGATTCCCTCTTTCATGATTTTCACCTCACATACTTTGATTTCTATTATATCGCAGTCCGTAAACCGACTTTGTCTAATAAACAGCTTACACAGTATAACATAGATTTTTTTTTTATGCAAGCTTTTATTTCTATAAAAAACCCGTATCCTCTAGAAAAAGCGCATTTTTTTGGAGGTTTCCACGAATTCCCTGTTGTTTCTTGTCCGTGAGAATAAGTCAAGTATTTTCTCTACCGCATCTTCCGGTTTCAGGGTATTAGTAGCCTTCCGTACAATATCAACTGCTTCCGCTTCTTCCCTTGTAAGCAGGAGGTCATCCCTTCTGGTGCCGGACTTAAGAATATCAATAGCAGGGAATATCCTCTTCTCAGACAACTTCCGGTCAAGAACCAGTTCCATGTTGCCGGTTCCCTTAAATTCCTCGTAAATAACGTCATCCATACGGCTGCCCGTATCCACAAGAGCGGTTGCAAGAACAGTGAGGCTGCCCCCCTCCCTCATGTTTCTGGCTGCACCAAAGAAGCGCTTAGGCATATGAAGGGCTGCCGGATCCAGACCGCCGGATAAGGTACGTCCGCTTGGAGCTACCGTTAAGTTATAAGCTCTTGCCAGACGGGTAATGCTGTCTAACAGGATCACCACATCCCGGCCATGCTCAACCAGGCGCTTGGCCCTTTCGATCACCATTTCCGACACTCTCTTATGGCGATCCGGAAGCTCGTCAAAGGTGGAGTAGAGCACTTCCACGTTATTTCCGGTAATGGATTCTTTAATATCCGTAACCTCCTCAGGACGCTCATCAATTAATAGAATCATGAGATGGATATCCGGGTGGTTTACAGTTATAGCCTTTGCCACATCTTTAAGCAGGGTCGTTTTTCCTGCCTTTGGCGGAGACACAATCATACCTCTCTGCCCCTTTCCAATAGGAGCTAAAAGATCCAGGACACGCATGGCAGTGGTATTTTTTCCTCCCTGAGTCTCCATATGAAGCCTTTCATCCGGGAATATGGGGATCATATTTTCAAAGTTAGGACGGCGTTCCGCCACACTGGTGGGATAGCCGTTGATTTTCTTTACATATAGAAGGGCCGCAAACTTTTCTGCCGCAGTCTTCACTCTGCGGCTTCCATGAATGATGTCTCCTGTTTTCATGTTAAACCTGCGGATCTGAGAAGGAGCCACGTAGACGTCATTTTCTCCCGGAAGGTAGTTTTCACAACGGATGAAACCAAAACCATCGGGCATAACCTCCAAAATTCCATGAGCCTCGATCCCGCTGTCCAGCTCCTGCAGTTCAGGGCTTGGCTGAAAATCTCCTCTTGGTTCTTCCGTAACAGTTTCAGTCCTTGCCTCATTCCTTACGGGTGGCTCTGTGCTGTTTCCCGGTGCCGGCCGATAACCTGTGGGCCTTTGCTGTCCTTCCGGACGATAGGAGCGGACAACAGTCTTCCTTTGGCTGCCGGCTGTAGACTGCATCTGCTGATCCACATTCATCTGTCCCTGCTGGCTTACAGAATCCGTATGAGGCTGGGTCTGAGCGGCTGGCTGTGCCGTAACAGGCTTAAAAACCTCTTTTTTTACTTCCTCCGCCTTTTCCACTGAAACATTTCCTTGAGAAGCAGGAGCCTCCCCTCCCTTTTCACAAAGTAAATCTATAATTTCAGCTTTTCGCATGGAGCTGCATCCCTTGATTCCTTGGGCTTTGGCAAGCTCCTTTAATTCCGCTAACGGCAATGTTTGTAATTTTTCACGCATATTATTCTCCTTCATGATTCCTTATAACAGTTGTTTCGTAATCTTGGGAATGCTTCACGATAGAATATCGCAACAGATGGCCGGAAATGTTATTCCGGCCCAAATCATGATAAACCAGGTCGTACGATACGCCTATTATATACCTTAATATTAAAAAAGAAAAGTTATTTTTTCAGTTCCTCTAAGTGCTCTTTGATTCTGCGCTCATAGCCATTTTCCGTAGGATGATAGAACGATACATCCTCCATCCCATCAGGAAGATACTGCTGTTTCACATAGTTGCCCGGATAATCATGGGCATAGAGATAACCCTGTCCATGGCCCAGCTTCGCCGCTCCCTTATAATGGGAGTCCTGCAGATGAACCGGCACAGGCATGGTTTTCTGGTTCCGTACTGCATCCAGAGCGCCAAACACCGCCATACAGGCCGCATTGCTCTTAGGTGCCGAGGCCACATAGGTGACCGCTTCCGCCAGAATGATCTGAGCTTCCGGAAGCCCGATTCTCTCGGCTGCCTGGGCTGCCGCCACTGCTAGAATAAGAGCCTGGGGATCCGCATTTCCTACATCCTCTGCAGCACAGATCATGATTCTTCTGGCAATGAACTTTATATCTTCTCCAGCATAAAGCATCCTGGCCAGATAGTAAACGGCCGCATCCGGGTCCGATCCCCGCATGCTCTTTATAAAGGCCGATATGGTATCGTAATGATTGTCCCCTGTTTTGTCATAGCGCACTACCCGTTTTTGAATGCACTCTTCTGCAACCTGGAGACTGATATGGATTTTTCCGTCTGACAGATCCCGGTCCGTGGTCATGACTCCCAGCTCCACCGCATTTAAAGCGGCTCTTGCATCTCCATTGGAAACATCCGCCAGAAATTCTTCCGCCTCCTCGTCAATCACCGCGTTATAGGAACCCATTCCCTTATCCTGGTCATATACCGCCCGATGGACCAGTTTCCTGATATCCTCTTTTTCCAGAGGCTTTAATTCAAATACCCTGGATCTTGAAAGAAGAGCGCCATTTACTTCAAAATAAGGATTTTCTGTAGTGGCTCCTATGAGAGTCAGTGTCCCATCCTCCACAAATGGAAGCAGATAATCCTGCTGCCCTTTGTTAAAACGATGGATCTCATCCACGAACAAAATAGTCTTTTTGCCATACATTCCTAAGGAATCCTTCGCTTCCTTTACGATATCTTCCATGTCCTTTTTTCCGGCTACCGTGGCGTTGAGCTGTCTGAACTCTCCGCTTGTGGTATTAGCAATCACCCTTGCCAGGGTGGTTTTTCCGGTTCCCGGAGGCCCGTAGAAAATTACAGAACCCAGCTTGTCCGCTTTAATGGCCCGGTAGAGCAGTTTATCCCTGCCAATGATATGCTGCTGCCCCACTACCTCGTCAAGTGTCGACGGCCGAAGCCTTGATGCAAGGGGGGACTCTTTTTTCATGGTATTTTCTCTCATATAATCAAACAAATCCATTCTTATTCTCCCGTATCTTAAAATCCCTTGAGGAAGAACCTCTTGCGGCCTATCCGAAAGAAGCCTTCCGGCTGTAACAAGAGTATATCCCTGCTTTGATAAAGTGTCAATGGCATCCCGCTTTCCCCTCTTAATAGTATGGGTTATAATTCTTCCGGATACTTCATATTCCAGTCATTCCGTAATCTTGTCATTATGTTCATGACATCTATCGTATATTCCAGCCGCATATCATCAGCTTCTCCGGCAACCGCTTTCTCCATATCCTGGATTTCATACAACAGGGCATCGTCGGTGTTTCCTGCTTCAATCTCCTCCCGACGGTTACCTTCCGTATAAGTGATCACTGCCTTGTCAGCCCTTGGATATTCATATATTTCTATATAGCCCTTGTCAAATACCACGGTTCCCCGTTTAGGCTGCTTCGCATGCAGGGACAGTGAGATGGAAGCCATCTCCTGTTTATTGTTCATCAGCAGGATACCCGCCTGTTCGTCAACGCCGCTGGGGGCAAGCTTTACCTGTGACAGGATCTGGTCCGGCGCCTCTGCCATAAACCATCTTACAAAGGAAAGGGCGTATACACCGATATCAAGCAGTGCCCCTCCAGCAAGGCTTGGGCTGAAAAACCTGTTTTCCATATTATAATCCTTGTAGCTTCCAAAGTTCATCTGGATAAAGCGTAAGGGGCCCAGTTGACCGCTATTTACAATCTCCTGCAATTTTTTATAAAGGGGCATATGATAAATAGTCATTGCTTCGGCAAGCACCCGATCATTTTTCTCCGCAAGACTGACCGCCTCAGTAAGCTCTTTAGAATTCAGTGTAATCGATTTCTCACACAGCACATGCTTTCCATTCTTTAATGCTTCTATTAAATAAGTAATATGGGTATTATGGGGCGTTGAAATATAAATAATATCTACTTCATTATCATGAAACATGTCATAGACATTATGGTAAACCTTCTCTACCCCATATGTTTCAGCAAATTTAACCGCATTTTCATAAGTTCTGTTTCCAACCCCATATAAAGTTTTTCCCTGCTTCTTCAAATTTTCAGCCAGCTGTTTTGCAATTACACCACAGCCTAATGTTGCCCAACGATACTCTTTCATACTCAATCCTCCTCAATATCCTTGATTTCTCTGCCACCCGTTAATTACAGCTTCTTCATAACTTCTTCTATATAATGCCTATTATGGGCAGTACCTGTTCCTTTGTCAAGTATTGCTGCCAGACTCTTATGGTACGGTTCGCAATATTGCATTTTGTATACAACAAAGCCCTACTTGCTTCGACATAAAGCCGGTCTGGCAATAGGGCTGAACTTGAAATTTTTATAATGTATCTACCTTTATTTTTAATACAATTTTCTTCACCGCTTCAGGAGTCCCCATCTGGCAGCCTGGCCGGTGAACGTCCTCAGGGAAAATATGGCATAACAGCCGTCTGTCATAGGTAACCGGTTGTTTAATCTGTGTTCCTCTGCGCCCTGTTTCTTTTCCGTACTTTTTTTACAATGACTCGTAGGATAAGTATGATCAGTAGAATTAAAAGGATTGACAAGGTGACGGTGTTTGTCAGAAGCCGTTTTAGGAAATTCCAAAAACCTTTTCGCCCATCTCTCTCATAGGTCGCTGTTACTTCTTTCTTATAAGTAATCTGCTCTGTCTGATTCTCAGCTTCTGCATCAATATAAGTTCCATGATATACATTGGCTTCTATGGAAGGGAAAGTGACATCCCCTCCATAAATTCCTCTGATATCTTTTACAAATTTACGCCCATGAGCGGTTGCGTTTCGTATCACTTCTCCATCCATTGACACAGGATCTCCGTCCCACTCTATGCTTGTTATTTCATAGTACTGTGATGGCAAATTAAGATAGCTTAAAAATAGTTTTGCGTGATCTATTAAAGGGGAACGGTTAGAAATCTCCGTCTGCCCCAGCATGTAAGAGTCCGCATCATATCCGCTCACGGTTATAGGGAAAGAAAAGCTGTAATCCCAGTAGGTACTTTCTTCTTTATAATCAACTGCCGGAAGTATTACATTTAATTCCTGTTTTAAATCCTCATTGATCACCTTGACCCGGGCATCTTCCGGTAGAGAATCTATGTATTCTACTCCTTCATACAATATGGACGCTTCTGAATATTTCGTAGTCTCTTCCGTGACTACCTTTGAAAGCTCACTGGCTTTTAACGTATACCTTTTCCCTTCTTTCTCTACTGTATCATTAAGTGCATATTTTTCAGGATTTCCAACAAAGGGATCAGAGTCATATGTGATAATGTCCCCTGGATAGACTTCCTCCACATTACCGACTTGAACAGATTTTAACCGATAAACAATACCGTCCTTTTCATATACTTCTTTAAACTGGCTCCTTCCATCCTCCTCTTTGATGGAGGTCCTATACTCTTTTGTTATTTCAATGAACGTCTCTTCCGCATGTGTTATACCAGCGCACCCCAAAACCAGGGGTGCGGCAAGGAGCATAGCAACAAAACCTTTCTTAATATTATTTTTCATCCTTCTTATCTCTTTTTCTCCTTACAATTGCAGTGCCAGTAACGATACCAACCAGCCCTATACTTAATAGCAATCCTCCTCTCAGATCTACATCACCTGTCTTAGGCAGCCTTCCTAACCAGCCCCAGAAACCTTTTCCTTTATGGTTAGTCGCTCCAAGACCACTTAGGCCGGATTGATATGTGGCTGTGATGAACCCCTTTTTCTTCCCGTTCTCCAGATTGTTATACATCATAAATTCTCCTGTTACGGTTCCATCATCCGTTATATAAATGGTCAGGTAGGCATCTGTCTTTATATATCCCTCTGGTGCTTTTATTTCATGTACGGTATATTTTCCAGAGCGAAGCGGAATGAATAAAAGCCCACCGTTTTCATCTGTTATCCCTTTGAATACCGGCTCTCCAGCTTCGTTTCTGATTTCCAACTCTGCACCTGCTAATCTTTCCGAAGTTTCAGCGTCTACCTTTTGGATTAATACCTCCGGAGAAGGATAATTCACAACTGATACTGTACTGATTCCTGATACCTCACCGTTATGTATGGCAAAGGAATAGGTGTGATCTGTTTCGAGGTAGCCAGGAGCTGCCTTTGTTTCTTTGTAAGTATAGGTACCGTTTTCCGGCATATCAAATTTTGCATACCCACTCTCTCCAGTATTTACCTTCAGGTATAAACTTCCGTCAGGGCGGTAAATAGAAAATTCCACTCCTTTTATCCCCTGCCCCGTAGCAGCGTCTTCTTTATGTAGAAACATTTTTTCAGCCCCAGGGCTATGCTGCTTGAGATCTGTCATTGTGACTTCCAATAGCCCGTAAACTTTTGGCACTGTAAATGCTATATCAGCGGAAAGGAGATACCCGGATGGCGCTTTCACTTCATGAAGGTAATATGTTTTTCCTGCCTCCAATCTTCCAGTGATATCTATGGCCTCGCCTGTTGTTTCAAAATCTTGAATAACCACATTTTTTTGATGATCCAACACCTGTAAAGTAGCTCCCTTTAGAGATACACCGGTTGAATCTACTTTGTTAAACCGAACTGCAGTGGCTTCGTTTTTCATTTCAACCATGTCAACCGCTCCATCTTTACTTACAGTAAAAGAAACATCTTCTGCATATGAATAACCGTCTACAGGACGGATTTCATGGAGCCAGTACCGTTCTCCCGCCTTTAATTTTGCAATGAGTTCATGAGGCCGCTCCCCAGAAATCCATTCTTCCACAATAATTCCATCCTTATCTTTTATGCTCATGTGATTTCCTGGTAACTCCTCGCTGCCTGTTATAGCCTTTTTAGATAGGATCAGGTGGGTTGGCTTGTCAATCATAATAATCACGTCTTCATCTCCGTTTATACTGACTGTAAATGGGATATCTTCCGCGTAGGCATATCCATCTGCCGGACTGATCTCGTGAACCCAGTATTTTTTCCCGGCCTTTAGCTGGCCTTTTAATTCCTTCAACTGGATTCCGGTGATAAAGATCAAATCTTCTCCGGCCCTAAAACCATCTCCATCACGGATTGCCTTTGCTGAAGTCTTATCTTCATTTAATATCTGAAGGATACTTCCTGGTAACATGACTGCATCCGATGGCGTTCCAATAAGAAGAGAACCCTTCTGTTTTTCTATCAAGACCTCTGTTTTTTTATCCTTCATGACCACAGTGATCAGATCGGGAGTCTTCGGAACAGTAAAGGTCACGTTTTCACAGTAGCCGTATCCATCCGGAGGCTCCTCTTCTGAAAGTACATAAGTTTTTCCTGCAATCAGAAGCCCGGTTAAAACGATCGGTCCCCCATTCGTTGTGAATTCCTTAATCAATGTTCCCGTATCCTTTTCTCTGATAGAGAAACGGCCGCCTGTTAGAATTTCCCCTGTCTCTGCATCGACTTTTAAAATCTCAACCTCTGTTTTTTTATCCTGCATGATGATGGTAGACCGGATGCCACTTTCCTCTGCTGTAAAGCGAATCTCTTTTTCAATAGCGTATCCCACCGGAGGCTGCTCTTCCAAGATGATATACTCTTTCCCTGGAGTAATCAGTTCTGCTGGAATAAGTACCTCCTTTCCACCTTCTTTCGTAAATTCATAGATTACACTTCCTGTATTTGCATCAATCAGGCTGTAACGACCTCCTATCAGATCCTCTCCTGTTTCCACATCCATTTTCGTGAAATATAAGTGTATCGGCCGGTCTTCCATATCTACATTATCAACCATTCCAGAGGCATTAAGCTGGAAGCGGTAAACTCCACTTATTAAGCTACTTCCGTCACTGTATGTTGTGGTTTCTATGAGGCGGTAGTTTCCTCCTGCAGTCAGGTTCTCCCGAATCGTTTCATTATTTCGGTAGTTTTTGAATACTGCGCTCTGTATAACCTTTGAAACCTCTCCCGTTATCATTCCACCTTCTATCTCCCCGGTAGAACTGAGTTCGCTGCCATAGCCGTCTTTTGGCACCTGTGTAATCTCATATCTGGTCCCATAGGGCAAGTCTGCAAAGATAAGGTACCCGTCACCGGTTATTGTGATATCTTCTTCTCCTTTGATCCGTCCCTCCGATGTACCACCGTATGCCTGATATCCTTTCAAGATGTTTCCAGCAGAGTCCATAAGTTTTACATGGAAAGTAAATTCATCCGTCTGATCCTCAGCGTGCCCCGTACTACCGGGTATTCCGGTTCCAGTCAGATTATTAATGATAGTAATGGATCCTTCCGGAGCAATGGGATTGGTGAGAGTGGTATGCTTCGTAACTGTATCTGCCTTTGTTTCAAAATACACGTTTGCCTGCATTCCCATCTCACCGCTGACCACAGCCACCACGTCCACGGTACCACTTTTATGGGCAGCGATATCCGTGAGATTCCAGGTAATAATTCCGTTTTGTTCTGTGCCATTATTGGTGGATCTTAAATAACCAAGTCCATCTTTAAGGACCGCATTGATACGGATATCTACCGGATAATTATAAGGATTGGTATAGGTAACCGTGTATTTTATGATATTACCTGTTTTTACTGCACCATGATCCGCTCCTATGCTGCTCGTTACTTGTGCTATAGGGATTTCACTGGATACTGGATTTTTGATCGTATAATCAAGGTTGTCCTCATTAACGGTCCAGCTTGCAAGGATGTTACCCCCTATATCGGCAAGCTCCTGCCTGGTTACCAGGTATGTCCTGGAAGGTATGTTATAAGATCCGTTTTTGTCAAAATAGATCCGTTTCGTTTCCTTAAAGGACTTTTCTGTCCTGCCATCAGAATATTTGGTGTATTCGGTAATCTCATATAAATGGCCGTTTATGATACCATCTTCCGCTGTTATAACATGGCCGTTTATGATACCATCTTCCGCTGTTATAACATGGCCGCTTCCTGTCCCAATAAAGGGAGGAAGCTCAGTTCCTGCGTCTAAGTCTTTTAATATGGTATATACCTTTACTGGGACTCTTGCGGTAACAGTCAGGGTTTCTATAGCACCATTGTCACTGGCCAACTTTAAAATGCTAAAATCACTTGATACATTCCGGATTCCGGTTCCAGCCTTATTTAAGGTAAAGATCACCGGCTTTGAAAGGGCGTAACCAGCTGGAGCTTTTAGCTCTTCCATGATGTAGGCCCTATTCGCTGACAGCTTCTTTGTCAAAACAAAGCCGTCCGGACCGGAAACGAAAGTCTCAATGGCCTCGCCATCCTTTTGATACTCTCCATTAATAACCACCGCCTCATACACAGCTATTTCTGCGCCTTCCACAGTCATTCCATTATCAAAGTTAGTCTTTTTAAATAGAATTTTTGTTGGCTGGTTCTCAAACTCACAGGAATAAAGTACTTCTTTTCCAATTCCTTTTCCGTCAAACTGGAACTTTTTCATTCCTTCGGATATCTGGTATAAATCCGGTGGGGAAATTTCCTCAATGGAATAAGTGAAAGGTTTTATGGTTCCGTCTGTCTGCACCATGCCTACCGGAAGTCCGGTCATCTCTGCCTTTCCATTTGTACCGGTTGTCATGTACCAGACAGTCCCAGTATTCTTGTTAGTCACTTTAAATCGAGCGTTTTCCAGTTCTTCCCCGGTATCTGAAGCTTTCTTTTTGATTTCCAGCTTTCCAACGGTTGGGGTATTCACAACCCGTAAAACAGGAATCTTTTCTGTTCCTACAAGGATCTTTATTGGATCTATCTTCTGCATGTAGGCCGGAGCAGTAAGCTCTGCGATGTAAAAGGTCCCATAAGGGGTTTTATCAATTCGGTGAGGCTTTAAATCTCCTACTGAAAATCCTTCCGGGATGTTGCCATTAAATCTGTCATTTTCCGTATATCTACCGTCCGATCCGGATATCCAGGTTTCAACCAAGTGGATTTTATCTTCCACATAGTTCCCTGCTTCATCACCTCGGTAAAGGGCTAGTTCTGCGCCCTCTGCAGCATACTCATTCGTTCCGTCTGTTACCACTTTCAAAACATTGATGTACTTTTCCTCATTTTCAAGGCTGAACCTCTGCACATTTCCTGTCTCTGCAAGGACAATAGCCTTCGGATCGGCTGTTTCAAAACCAGTCGGTGTCTTTTCTTCCACCAGGACGTAATTTCCTACTTTCTTCCCTTCTTTCACTGCATTGAAGGGTAAATAATCAATCCGGTGCATTCCTTCTAAGGTGTCATAACTCTTTACCCCATTTTCCACTTCGTAGTTGAATTGATATTCAAAGTTAAGTGGAAGCTTTCCATCAGGATCAAGGGAACCATTTTTTACATTCCGGTATATGGTGATCCGGATTGTCTTTCCGGCATCGGTGATCCAAGTCTGGATGGCCCCCTCTCCTTTTCCGGTGTGGATGCTCTCGCTTCGCTCGGCCGTCCGCTCCCCGTCTTTCGTGTACCAGGTGAGGGTTGTAAGGCCCTCTCCTTTCTCCCTGTACGATGCTTCAAAATCTGTGATAAAACTGGACTGATTTTCTGCCAGGCCAAGAATGTTCTTTATGCGGTTTATAAAACCTGTACTTTTTTCTGTTTTTTCTGTATACTCGGTCAGGTCATCGGTCGTCCATTTCGCAACTCTCCTTTCCTTGTCATATACTGGTTTTACTCCATCCATCAAAATATTTCCGTCTTTGTCTGTTTTTGCTTCATAAAGAGCCAGGTCAGCCGTATGACTGTTAGGAAGCTGCATTTTTTTCCCAGTGCTGTCCTCGTAGTATTTATAGACCTCCAGCTTGGTATGATCGTTTTTTAGATTTACAGTCTGCACTTCTCCGGTAGCTTTTACAGTAAGTTCCATG
>Ga0213825_1000718_pt1 | contig 23955 bp, 21 predicted proteins | sample MC6MC0900MG_FD_179896 | JGI IMG/M metagenome (GOLD analysis project Ga0213825, IMG submission 179896) | Enriched soil aggregate microbial communities from Iowa State University, Ames, United States - MC6-MC0900-MG | ecosystem: Environmental > Terrestrial > Soil > Unclassified | place: USA: Iowa... | reverse complement strand
CATTATTACTTGTTGTCGCAACGACAATCATTGGCATTTATATAGCGAAAAATAAAGGTATCAATTCAGTGAAAAACGTAAAACATATGGTAGCGCGAGGGGAAGCCCCTGGTCCTGCTTTAGTTGATGCGATGTTGAATTTTAGTGGCGGTGTACTTTTAGCATTACCTGGTTTTATTACCGACGTAATAGGTTTGCTAATGTTATTGCCAATCACACGTAAATTGTTCCAACCGCTTGTATTTTACTGGATGCGTAAAAAAATGAAAAAGGGCCAATTTATTATCGTTCAAAAATAGATTTTTCTTTTAGCTTTACTGCTAGAAATAAAAATATTGGGCTGAGTAAAATACCATAAAAACCAAATAATAAGATGGAGGCAGCACTGATGAAAAACGTATGAAACGTACGTAGTTGCAGAGTATTCGACCAAAGCATCGATTCAGCAAGCTGCCTTGTTAGTTGAACGAATAAATATAATAGCAAAATGGCTACACATAAAAAGGTATCGCCTTTGAAATAAAAGTAAATGCTCATTGGTACGAGAAAGACGCCGATGCCAAAGAACGGTAGGACATCTGCAAATGCAACAATGAAAGCTTTAATAATGGCTTGTTCAAATTGGAGTAGTAAAAAGCCACCACATAAAATAAGTAATGTTATCGTAAATAATTGAAACTCAACAAATACAAAGTAATGAAACAGTTGCATAACTTTTGAAAAATGAGCTTGCCATTGAATTCTATATTTTTTGGGAACGTATTGAAAAAACCAATAACGAGATTTGCGCGTTTCGATTAACGCAAAATAATAGGCAACTAGGAAAATAAAAACTTCAATCACGTGCTTCATAAATATTTGAAATAAATTTGCAGTATACACTACGATAGAATCGAAAATAGATAGTGATTTTTCTTGTAAAAATTGGATGAAAATCGATTCGTATTCCGTAAACAATGGGAAGTTTTGAAGCGTGTCACGTATTTCTGGAAAGATGAGTATGATACTGTTTATCGAGATGACGATGAGGAGAGCAATACAAGAAAGTATCAGTATTTCCACAATAATGGCTGCAATCCAATAATTGATTTTACAGTACTTATGAAGAAAATTAATAATAGGATATGTTGTAAATGATAAAAAAATCGCGAGTGATACAGGTAATACGAACCATAGAATCACTAAGTAAAAAATAAATAACAAAACATTAATAGTTCTTTCGTATGAAAAATATTTAATATTCCTCATTTTAACAAATTCACCCCAATTCAAATGAAAATATATTGTCAAAATATACAAAAAAACCTCTTTAGTACGTTTTTCTAGTCGCTCGTCCTACTTTTTCTTAATTTGAAGGATTTTCATTCACAAAGCTGTCAAAAATGATTATAATAACAATGTAAGCGATTTACTTAATGGTTCATGTGAGCAAAAACGTAAATGCTAAGGTTGAAAAAGCGTTTACAACAAAATTATTAGTATGAGGGAGCGATAATTTATGTCAGCAACAAAAGGTTTAGAAGGTATCGTAGCAGCGGAATCTAAAATCAGTTCAATTATCGATGACACACTTACATATGTTGGTTACAACATTGATGATTTAGCAGACAACGCATCATTTGAAGAGGTAATTTACCTACTATGGCATACTCGTTTACCTAAAGCAGACGAGCTTGCTGAGTTAAAACAACAATTAGCAGACAACATGTCTATTCCACAAGCAATTGTAGACCAATTCAAAACGTACCCACTTTCAACTGTACATCCAATGGCTGCACTTCGTACGGCAGTATCTTTACTTGGTGTATTCGATGAAGAAGCGGATGTTATGGATCCAGAAGCTAACTATCGTAAAGCAATTCGTCTACAAGCTAAAATTGCAACTGTTGTTACTGCATTTGCACGTGTACGTAAAGGTTTAGAGCCAATTCAACCAAAAGCAGAGCTTAGCTATGCAGCGAACTTCCTATATATGTTAAAAGGCGAAGAGCCAGCACCAATCGAAGTAGAAGCGTTCGACAAAGCGTTAGTATTACATGCTGACCACGAATTAAATGCTTCTACATTTACTGCACGTGTATGTGTAGCTACATTATCAGATGTATATTCTGGTGTAACTGCAGCTATCGGTGCATTAAAAGGACCACTTCATGGCGGAGCAAATGAGCAAGTTATGAAAATGTTAACTGAAATTGGTTCTCTTGATAACGTTGAATCTTATATTCAAAATAAATTAGATAACAAAGAAAAAATCATGGGCTTCGGTCACCGCGTATACCGCAAAGGCGACCCACGTGCACCACACTTACGTGTAATGTCACAAAAATTAACTGAACTAACTGGTAAACCAGAGCTTTATGATATGTCAGTTAAAATCCATGACATGATTGTTGAACAAAAGAAATTACCTGCTAACGTAGACTTCTTCTCTGCGTCAGTATACGATTCTTTAGGTATCGATCATGACTTATTCACACCAATTTTCGCAGTTTCACGTACTTCTGGTTGGGTAGCACATATTCTTGAGCAATATGCTAACAACCGCCTAATCCGTCCACGTGCAGATTATGTTGGACCAGGCATGCAGAAATATGTTCCAATCAGTGAGCGCTGATTTGGAAAATATGCTAGAATATTTGGGACTGTGTTACCTATAACACAGTCCTATGATTATGAATTTAGGAGGCAACAAAAATGTCAAACAAAATTGTAGTTGAAAACGGCGTACTTAATGTACCAAACAACCCAGTAATCCCATTCATCGAAGGTGATGGTATCGGTCCTGATATTTGGGCAGCAGCATCACGCGTTATTGACGCAGCAGTAGAAAAAGCTTATAACGGTGAAAAGAAAATCGAATGGTTAGAAGTTCTAGCTGGTGAAAAAGCATTTAACCAAACTGGTGAATGGTTACCACAAGAAACTTTAGATAAAATTAACGAATACCTAATTGCAATTAAAGGTCCTCTTACTACACCAATCGGTGGTGGTATCCGCTCTCTAAACGTAGCTTTACGTCAACAACTTGACTTATATGTTTGCTTACGTCCAGTACGTCACTTTGATGGAGTACCTTCTCCAGTTAAACGTCCAGAAGACGTTGATATGGTTATCTTCCGCGAAAACACAGAAGACATCTACGCTGGTATTGAATTCGAATCAGGCTCTGAACAAGCTAAAAAAATCATCAACTTCCTACAAACTGAATTTGGTGTAAACCAAATCCGTTTCCCTGAAACTTCAGGTATCGGTGTAAAACCTGTATCTAAAGAAGGTACTGAGCGTTTAGTTCGTTCTGCTATCGAGTATGCTATCAAACATAACCGTCCATCTGTGACTCTAGTTCACAAAGGAAACATCATGAAATTCACTGAAGGTGGATTCAAAAAATGGGGTTATGAATTAGCTGAAACTGAATTTGCTGATCAAACTTTCACTTGGAACCAATATGATGCAATTAAAGCTGACCAAGGCGAAGAAGCAGCAAACAAAGCACAAGCTGAAGCTTTAGCAGCTGGTAAAATCTTAGTAAAAGATTCAATCGCTGATATCTTCTTACAACAAATCTTAACTCGTCCAACTGAGTTCGATGTAGTAGCTACAATGAACTTAAATGGTGACTACATTTCTGATGCATTAGCTGCACAAGTTGGTGGTATCGGTATCGCTCCAGGGGCAAACATTAACTACGTAACTGGACATGCGATCTTCGAAGCTACTCACGGTACAGCTCCAAAATATGCTGGTTTAGATAAAGTTAACCCATCTTCAGTATTACTTTCAGGTGTATTAATGCTTGAACACTTAGGTTGGCAAGAAGCTGCTGACATGATCACTAAATCTGTAGAGCAAACAATCTCTTCAAAAGTTGTAACTTATGACTTCGCTCGTTTAATGGACGGCGCTACAGAAGTGAAATGTTCAGAATTCGCTAACGAACTAATTAAAAACTTATAATTTTTACGACTTAGCGTAAAAATTATAACTGTAACGATCCATCATCTTTCAACAGATAGCTGTTTAATGTAAAATTGGTTTGCTACAGTAATAATAGTACCTGGTTTTATCGAGGGAGAGAGAATTTATTCTCCTCCCTTTTTTAGCATATAAAATCAAAAGGAGCGTATTCAAATGTCTTTGAAACGTAAAAAAATCTCAGTAATCGGTGGCGGATTCACCGGCGCTACTGCAGCTTTTTTAGCAGCACAAAAAGAACTTGGTGATGTTGTATTAGTAGATATCCCTCAAGCTGAAAAGCCAACTAAAGGTAAAGCTTTAGACATGTGGGAAGCTGCTCCAATACAAGGTTTTGATTCTTTTGTTAAAGGTACTTCTAACTATGCAGATACTGCAGATTCTGATGTCGTCATCATTACTGCAGGTGTCGCGCGAAAGCCTGGCATGAGCCGTGACGACTTAGTTCAAATCAACCAAGGCGTTATGAAAACTGTTTCACAAGAAATTGCTGCTCATTCACCAAACGCAACCATTATCGTATTAACGAATCCTGTTGATGCGATGACTTACACAGTATTCAAAGAAACTGGTTTCCCGAAAAACCGAGTAATCGGTCAATCGGGTGTACTGGATACTGCTCGTTTCTGTGCTTTTGTTGCAGAAGAGCTAAACATCTCTGTCAAAGACATTACTGGTTTTGTTCTAGGTGGCCATGGTGATACAATGGTTCCGCTTACTCGATATTCTTTTGCTGGTGGTATTCCATTAGAAACGTTAATCGCCCCAGACCGTTTAGCGGCAATTGTTGACCGTACGCGTAACGGTGGCGCAGAAATCGTTAATTTACTTGGTAACGGTTCTGCCTATTATGCGCCAGCAGCTGCGCTTGTTGAAATGGCTGAAGCGATTATCAAAGACCAAAAGCGTATACTGCCATCGATCGCTTACTTAGAAGGCGAATATGGTTATAACGATATTTATTTAGGCGTACCAACATTACTTGGTGCAGATGGTATCGAAAAAATCTTTGAGCTAGAATTAACCGCCGAAGAAAAAACTGCGTTGGATAATTCTGCTGAAGCTGTAAAAGCAGTTATGAAAGTGTTAAGTTAATAAAAGTTTATGTAATCGAGTAGGAATCATTCTTACTCGATTTTTTTATTATACAGAAAGTTACTGTAAAAAACAGCCTCTTTTGTACTTCATACTATGCAAAAACATAAAATGGTTATTCTGCTTTTCATTGTACTTTTAGAATAAAATTGATACTATGAAGGTAGTATGATAGAAAAGGGGTTGGCATATCTTTGCTTCAAAAGAACAGTAAGCTTGGTCTCACTATTGATGAAATTACAGTTGGCGAGAAGATTCATATTACTGAAAAAATAGAAGATAAGGATTTATTGCTTTATTTAGGATTGACAAATGATAATAATCCGCTTTATATTCAACACGATTATGCAGCGATGACACCTTTTAAAAAGCCGATTGTACCAACGATTATGTTAAATGGTATTATTACGTCAGCTGTATCGAAGTATATACCTGGACCAGGTGCACGTATTATTGAACAGCATTTAACTTATTTAGAACCTCTCTATCATTATGAATTATTTGATACGCTTTTAGAGGTAACAGAAGTGAATAAAGTACAGAATACAATTACCGTATCTGTGCTCTCCTATAATGAACAAAAGCAGCTAGTAATTGAAGGAACATTGCTGGTGACACCACCACTGGCATTATAGCGAGCGTCTTGAGATTTGAAATGGGGGTTTCAAATCACTAACGGAGGCAATAAACATGACAAAGACTATTTTAGTTGTAGAAGATGAATTTTCGATTGCGACCTTATTAAAATATAATTTAGAGCAAGCTGGCTATTTCGTTGAAACGGCAGCAGATGGTTTAGAAGGGCTGAATAAGGCTATGGAAATACAGCCAGATTTAATCCTTTTGGATTTAATGCTTCCAAAGCTAGATGGCATGGAAGTTTGTAAGCAAATTCGTCAGCAACGGATGAATACACCCATCATTATGTTAACAGCAAAAGATGATGAATTCGATAAAGTGCTTGGTTTGGAGCTAGGTGCTGATGATTATATGACGAAACCATTTAGCCCGCGGGAAGTATTAGCGCGTGTTAAAGCTGTGCTAAGACGATTTACACAAAACGTTGTATTAGAGGATAAAGATGAGCCTCAAGAAAAAATGTATGAATTTGGGCAACTGCGTGTCTTTCCAGAGCGTTTTGAAGTATTTTTACAAGAAGAAGCACTTGAATTTACACCGAAGGAATTTGAACTACTTATTTATTTATTAGAAAACAAAAACCGTGTATTAACGCGTGATCAGCTATTAAGTGCTGTTTGGAAATATGATTTTGCCGGCGATACTCGTATTGTGGATGTGCATATTAGCCACCTTCGCGATAAAATAGAAGAAAATAGTCGTAAGCCGATGTTTATTAAAACAATTCGAGGTCTTGGCTATAAATTTGAGGAGCCGAAAACTTCATGAAATCAATGAGCAATCGCTTATTCTTGACATTCATGCTTTCGCTCGGAACAATTCTAGCTGTCCTAATGATTGTCATAGGTCAGCTTTTTCCTGTTTATGTTGAGCAATACAACGAGCGATCGAGCACATTTAGTCAAGAAGCAATGGAAAAAATAATTGATGAACGGCAGATTTCTTTATCTGAAGAAGATAAAAATGCTTTATTAAACGCGCAAACAGTGGACATGAAGGACTCGCTCCTGTCCTATGTTCGTGCTCGATTATATGGCGTGTTAGCGATTTTATTTACCATTACGCTTATTTTAATTGCGGTAATCAGCCGTTATATGATTCGAAATTTCACCGCACCGATTGATAATGTGACCGAAACAGCTCTTGAATTGGCAAAAGGAAATTACCGTGCCCGTGCACACGAAAATGAACATGAACGCATGATGCCGCTTAGCCATTCTATTAATATTTTAGCGCGTAATTTACAGGACATTACGACGATAAGAGAGGTAGAAGAAGAAAGGCTAAAGACGTTAATTGAAAACATGGGAAGCTCTCTTATGATGATTGGACGTGAAGGCAATATTTCAATTGTCAACCGCGTGTTTTTAGAACGTTTTGGCATGCAACTAGAGCATGTGCAAGGAAAAGTCTTTCGAACGATTGGTTTACCGAAAACGCTTGAGCAATTTATAGACCATGTATTTTTAACAGAAATGCCCTATCGACAACAAATTAAAATGGAAGTACAACAGGAGCTATACAATAAGGAAGTGTATGGCGCACCGGTAATTGGCGACCATGGACGATGGCTAGGTGTGGTGATCGTTATGCATGATATAACAGAACTTGTGCGCTTAGAGCAAATCCGTAAAGACTTTGTAGCCAATGTATCACATGAACTTCGTACACCAATCACGTCGATTAAAGGTTTTTCTGAAACATTATTAGATGGTGCATATAAGGATGAAAAGATGCTACTATCCTTTTTAGAAATTATGCATAAAGAGAGCAATCGTCTGCAAATGCTTATTCAAGATTTATTAGAGCTATCGAAAATCGAACAACATGGTTTCACTGTCAATATTATGCCAATGGGTCTGCAAGATGCGCTTATTCGAGGTGCAGAGTTAACAGGTCCGCGGCTTGATGAAAAAAATATGAGCTTTCATGTGGATATCGCTCGTGATGTAGAAGTCATGGGGGACGCGAATCGTGTGATTCAAATTGTTACGAATTTAATTACAAACGCGATAACGTATTCTCCTGAAAATACAACAGTAACGATTCGCTTGAAGGAAGATGACACCTACGGAATTATTGAAATAGAAGATGAAGGTATCGGCATTGAAAAACATGAAATAGCCCGTGTTTTCGAACGCTTCTATCGTGTAGATCGTGCACGCAGTCGAAATTCTGGTGGAACAGGTTTAGGATTAGCTATAGTAAAACACCTTGTAGAGGCACATCACGGTCGGATTCAAGTAGAAAGTAGCGTTGGTGAGGGTACAAAAATGATTGTTATGATACCAAAAAAATTAACAAATTCTTTACAATAATCATACGGTACATTCAAAATAGAGGGCTATACTATTTTATAGAAACCCCCTATTTTGTAATTGTAAGAAAAGACGATATTAATTAAGAAGTCTTGATATGCATGTATTTGAAGATTTCGATGGTTGCTACTTTAGCATTCACAACAAAAAGAATCTATTTCCAAAGTTTTTTTGGAGATAGATTCTTTTCTGTTTTACACACGGATGAATTAGGTGTAAAGTATAGTAACATAATAAATTGAAAGAAGGTTGACCATGAAAATCGTCAAAAGTTTCGTGCAAATCGGCTATCTTTATATCATTTTATTTATAGGGAATAGCATTGCACGTTTACTTCACTTGCCGATTCCAGGTAGTATAATTGGGCTGGTTTTACTATTTTTAATGTTACAGTTTCATCTTATTAAGCTAGAATGGATCGAGTTAGGCGCAGGATTATTACTTAGTGAATTATTATTGTTTTTCATTCCTTCGGCGATTGGTGTTATTGATTATGATGCATTAATCGGTATACAAGGTATGAAAGTTGTCGTTGTTATTTTAGTAAGTGCATTTGTTGTCATGCTTGCGACGGGGTATACGGCACAGTGGCTTGGCAGAAAGAAAGGTGATGCTGCATGACAATCGTTATTGCTGTTATCAGTTTACTAGGAACCATCGCTACTTTTTATGCTTGCAAAGCACTCTATCAAAAGTTTCAGAAAGAATGGCTTACGCCGATATTGATTACCCCATTAGTAATTATTATCGTATTGCTTGTAACCGGTACTTCTTATACGTCCTATAATGCAGGGGCAAATATTTTGTCAAATTTATTGGGACCTGCAACCGTTGCCTTTGCAGTGCCGATTTATAAAAATGTTCATCTATTAAAAAAGCATGCTTTTGAAATTATCGTTAGCATTGCGGTTGGCTCAGCTGTTGCAATCGCATCGTCCTATATTATCGCATTAGTGGTTGGACTAAATAATGAGCTTGTTCATAGTTTAGTGCCACGTTCTGTCACAACACCTATTGCTATGGATATTTCCAATATGATAGGTGGTTCACCTACACTTACTGCTGTTTTCGTTATGACAACTGGTATTTTGGCTAGCTTGCTGGCACCAATCGTTATGCGAATATGCCAATTCAAAAAGCCGTCTGCTCGAGGCTTAATGCTAGGTATGGGTGCACATGGTACTGGTACGTCAAAAGCATTTGAATTGGGAGAACTAGAAGGAACCTTTGCTAGTCTTGCAATGATTGTAGCCGCTCTAATTAGTATGGTTTTATCCAATACATTTTTCCCGGTATTAGAACATGTCGTGATGAATATCCTGTTACCTTTAAGGTAACAGGATTTTTTTATTGCTTGAGTTGTGCGAATTGTTTGAGTGCCAGGCACTCAAACAACTACAAAGTAAAAATCCACGTAGACTCCTGCGGGAACGCACGTAATGTAAGACACAACAGGCGGCGCGACAAGCGACGGTTGTGGCTTACATCGTGCCCGCGGAAAGCGAAGTGGATTTTTACATTTTAGAAGCTCTCCTTATGCATTTAACTTACATTTGATTGTACTTTATGAAATTATTTTGAATCTTTTTAAATGCTATACCGTATACAATAGTACTAAGTAAAAGGGAGGAACAGACATGAGTGTGAAAAGGACACTAATGATGGTAGGACTTGGGATATTCGGCATTATAGCACTTATCGCGGTATTTACTTCATGGTACACCGTCGATGAATCGGAGCAAGCAGTTGTGATAACATTTGGTCGAGCTGATGAAACAGTAACGAATCCGGGCTTACATTTGAAAATGCCTTGGCCAATACAATCCGTTGAGGTTTTATCGAGAGAAACATTTAGTTTACAGTTTGGCTATAAGCAAGATAAGGAAGGCGAATTGGTAACTTATGATGCAGAAACGAAAATGATAACTGGAGACTCCTATATCGTTTTAACAGATCTTGTTGTTCAATGGAAAATTACTGATCCTCGTAAGTATTTATTTAATGCACAGAATCCAGAAGAAATATTACATAGCGCTACATCAAGCGCGATTCGCTCTATTATTGGTAGCTCGACAATTGATGCTGCGTTAACGGATGGTAAAGCAGATATTGAAGCTAAAACAAGAGAATTGCTTGTTTCCCTTATAGATAAATATGATATCGGGATTGGTGTTTTAGGTGTTAAATTACAGGATGTAGAATTGCCGAATGCGGAAGTACGTGCAGCATTTACAGCCGTAACAGATGCACGCGAGATGAAAAATACAAAAACAAATGAAGCGCAAAAATATAAAAACCAACGAATTAGTGAAGCTGAAGGTGAAAAAGATGCGATTATTTCAAAAGCGAATGGCGCGAAAACAGCTCGAATTGAGCAAGCTCATGGGGATGTCGCAGTCTTTAATAAAATGTATGAACAATACAAAGGTAACCAACAAATTACGCGCGAACGTCTAATTTTAGAGACGCTGGAAAATGTCTTACCGAAAGCGCAAATTTATATTATGAATGATGATGGTAGTACGATGAAGTATTTACCACTACAGGCGTTACAACCAACTACACAACAAGCACCAACAGAGCAACAGACAACAACTGAGAAAAAAGAAGGGAGCGGTAATTAATGGACCAAAAAAATAAAGATCTAGATAAATTTCTAAATTTTTTATCAGGGAAATCAAAAAATACTGCTCCGAGTGATGGAGACAATGTAATTAAGATGTCAAAAAAGGGCCCTTTAAATCCTAAAAAATATATCTCTTTAATTGTCACATTAACAGTTGTATTTGCTGTTGCGGTCATTCTCTTTGCCAATGTGTATATCGTGAAAGAATCTGAATATGCAGTTGTTCGACAGTTTGGGGAAGTTGTAAAATTTGAACGGAATCCAGGCTTGAAAATAAAGGTGCCCTTTATTCAAAGTGTAACGACATTGCCGAAAAATCAATTAACATATAATATCTCTGAAGAAGAAATTAATACAAAAGATAAAAAGCGTATTATTATTGATAACTATGCAGTATGGCGCATTACAGATCCAAAAGCGTTAATCTCCAACGCTGGAACACTGACGAAGGCAGAATCGCGAATGGCTGAGTTTATTTATTCTGTTATTCGTACAGAGCTCGGGCAATTAAAATACGAACAAATTATCAATGATGAAAACTTTGATGATGACAGCACTTCACGAGGTAGTTTAAATGACCGTGTAACAGCCCGTGTCAACGAACTATTACTAAACGATAAATATGGAATTGAAGTAGTAGATGTACGCATTCGTCGCACAGACTTGCCAGTAGAAAATGAGCAATCTGTCTTTACGCGTATGGTTTCTGAACGTCAATCTACCGCACAGCTATATTTATCAGAAGGTGATGCGGATAAACGCCGTATCGAGGCACAAACAGATAGAGAAGTGCAAGAGATGCTAGCAACGGCCAACAAAGAAGCGTCATTAATACAAGCTGAGGGAGAAGCGGAGGCGGCGAAAATTTACAATAGCTCTTTCTCAAAAGACCCAGAATTTTATTCACTCTACCGCACGTTAGAATCTTATAAGAAAACAGTTGGTGAAGATACAGTTATTATCTTACCGTCAACGTCACCATATGCAAAAGTATTATCAGGCTATATAGAATAATGTAATCCTTGCAGGGGTTAATAATAGATAGTACTAGTTGATGGTCGCGAAGGCGGCGGCTCCTGAACGCACACAGCGAAAGCAGAGGGGTGCGGCTTACGGTGCAAAGCGTAAAGTGTCCGTCGTAAAAGTCATCACCGGCATAGCCAAAAGTGTTAGATTGATTGTAGTCAATCTAACACTTTTTTCTTTTGACCTTGAAGTCATATTCGTGTCTAAATTATGAAATTACTATTATCAAATAATTGGTTGTATCATAGACTGCTATTTTCTGATAAAATGAGGATGTTTAAAAATGATAGATGGGGGTAATAGCTGTGAAATTAACCATTAGCACGTGGCTCCAAAACTTAGGGATTGCTTGTAGCATCGCATCGTTTTTTACACTTTTCTTTCGCATATCTGACTTTGCTTGGGTGACGAAAAGTGTTTATTATATTCCGGTATTTTTTGTGATTTTGTTTTTATTAGGATTGGTCATTGCAGAGGATGTACGCAAAGTTTTTAAAAAAATGTTCTGGTACGAGAAACGTCATGAACAACGTCCTATTTGGCAAGTTGGCATTGGTTTTATTTTCTTCCTGGCACAAATTGGCGTGGTCTTGGTATTTAGTGCAGGACTAACTCATTTAAAATTAGGCGGCATGCCTTTATTTTTCGTTATTGCTTTTATGAATGCCTTCATTATGACGGTTATTTATGAGGAAATTTTCTTCCGTAAAGAAAGAGCAAAGACGACAGTTAATAATAGTAAGTAAGTCGATTGCTAGAAGCAATTGACTTTTTTTATGGATTTAGCCCAAAAAACTGATGAAAATAAACTTCAAGTGATTTTTTCAACTGATATGCGTCCTATGATTGGTAAAAAGTCAGCTTTCCCGATAAAGTAGAGGAAAGAGGCATTTTCAAACATACGTTTTCGTTTTACAATGAAAAGAACGACGATTTCAGGAGGAACTTAACATGACTAAGGAAAAATTACTATTACTCGACGGTAATAGTTTAGCTTACCGCGCATTTTTTGCGTTACCATTGCTAACGAATGATAGCGGTATTCATACGAATGCGGTATACGGTTTTACCACGATGTTACAACGAATTTTAGAGGAAGAACAACCGACGAAGATGCTCGTAGCTTTCGATGCAGGTAAAACAACGTTCCGTCACGATACCTTTACAGAATATAAAGGTGGCCGTCAAAAAACGCCACCAGAATTATCTGAGCAATTTCCTTATATTCGTAAACTGATCGATGCCTATGGGATTAAGCGCTATGAACTTGAAATGTACGAAGCTGACGATATTATCGGAACATTGGCGAAAGAAGCAGCGGGACAAGATATGGAAGTTATCATTGTGTCAGGTGACCGCGATCTTACACAGCTCGCAACGGATAACGTAACAGTGTACATTACGAAAAAAGGTATTACTGAAATCGAAAAAAATACGCCTGCCTTTATTGAAGAAAAGTATGGCTTAACGCCACTGCAAATTATTGATATGAAGGGTCTTATGGGGGATGCCTCGGATAATATTCCTGGCGTACCTGGGGTTGGCGAAAAAACAGCTGTTAAATTGCTAAAAGAACATGGTTCAGTTGAAGCATTATATGAAGCGATGGATACGTTAAAAGCTTCTAAAATGAAAGAAAAGCTTGTAGCTAATGAGGAACAGGCGCTTATGAGTAAAAAGCTAGCTACAATTTTTACAGAGGCACCAATCGACATTACATTTAATGATCTTGCTTACAATGGACCAAACGAAGAACAGCTTATTAGTGTATGGCAGGAGCTAGGTTTCAAATCATTGCTAGAAAAAAGTGAGTTTTCTGTAGAAGAAGAAGAACAACGTGCCCCATTTGCCTTTGACATTGTCCAAGAAGTGAAACAAGAGCACTTAAAAGATGTTATGGCTTTGCATCTAGAGCTAGAGGACGAGCATTATCATACTTGTCAGCAGTTAGGGCTCGCATTAACGGATGGAACGAAGACGTTTTATGTGCCATTTGCTGCGGCTTCTCAATCCGATGTACTGCGTCGTTGGTTGGAAGATGCCACGAAAATTAAATATATTTCAGATTCCAAAGCAGCGCAGGCGGCATTGCAACGTGCGGGCATTCATTTAGCGGGTGTTGAATTTGACCTATTGTTAGCATCTTATATTAATAATCCGGCACTTAGTGGGGATGATGTGGCAACTTTAGCAAAAGACCTTGGCTACCGCGAAGTGCAAGCAAATGAAGCAGTCTATGGAAAAGGCGCAAAACGTGCGATACCTGCTAGCGATGTATTAGCGGAACATGTAAGCCGAAAAGCGTTTGCTGTATGGACATTACAACCTAAATTAGAGCAATTGCTAAAAGAAAATGAACAGTTTGACTTGTATAAAAACCTAGAACTACCACTGGCTTCAATTTTAAGCGAGATGGAAAGTGAAGGGATTACAGTAAACCGTGCAACATTAGAAACGATGGGGCAAGAGCTAAGTAATAAACTAGTCATAATCGAGCAGGCAATTTATGCGGAAGCAGGAGAAGCATTTAATATTAACTCACCGAAACAATTAGGTGTTATCCTGTTTGATAAGCTTGGTTTACCAGTTATTAAAAAAACGAAAACAGGCTATTCTACTGCCGCAGATGTGTTAGAAAAATTAAAGCCGGAACATGCCATTATCGAACATATTTTATTGTACCGTCAGCTTGGAAAGTTACAATCAACGTACATTGAAGGCTTGCTTAAAGAAATTCATGAAGAGGACGGAAAAGTGCATACACGCTTCCAACAAGCATTAACGTCAACAGGCCGTCTAAGTTCTACGGATCCTAACTTACAAAATATTCCGATTCGCTTAGAGGAAGGTCGTAAAATACGTCAGGCGTTTGTGCCATCACAAGAAGATTGGATTCTTTTCTCAGCCGATTACTCGCAAATCGAATTGCGTGTCCTTGCACATATGTCTGAAGATAAAAACTTAGTAGAAGCTTTCCGTGAAGGCATGGATGTTCATACGCGTACAGCGATGGATGTTTTCCATGTGACAGCTGATGAGGTTGATAGCAATATGCGTCGTGCTGCTAAAGCAGTTAACTTCGGTATTGTATATGGCATTAGTGACTACGGTTTATCCCAAAATTTAGATATTACACGTAAGGAAGCAGCTATCTTTATTGAGAAATATTTTGCCAGCTTCCCTGGTGTTAAAAAATATATGGATGACATTGTCCAAGATGCAAAATTTAATGGCTTTGTCACTACACTATTAAATCGCCGTCGTTATTTACCGGATATTACGAGTTCAAATTTCAATCTACGCAGCTTTGCGGAGCGAACAGCGATGAATACACCGATTCAAGGAAGTGCTGCCGATATTATTAAAAAGGCAATGATTGATATGGATGCACGTTTGAAAAAGGAAAATATGCAAGCGAAGCTTCTTCTACAAGTGCACGATGAATTGATTTTTGAAGCACCTAGAGAAGAAATTGCCTTGCTAGAAAAAATTGTACCAGAGGTTATGGAAAATGCCATTGAGCTGAACGTTCCATTAAAAGTGGACTTCGACTATGGAGCTACTTGGTACGAAGCGAAGTAAGGAGGGGGAACATGCCTGAATTACCAGAGGTAGAAGGTGTTGTGCAGGCATTAAAGCCAGAAATTGAAGGGCGCACAATTAAGGAAGTCCAACTATCAGAAATTATTCGCTTTTCTTATGATGAAGGAAAGCAATGTATCGTGAAGCAAGCTGAGCCAGATGCATTTGAGATGGCATTATCGCAAATGACGATTATTAAAATTGAGCGCCGTGCAAAATATATATTTTTTCATTTGATGAAAGAAGACATGCCCTATGTGTTAGTTAGTCATTTAGGTATGACAGGGGCATGGTTTATCGTCAATACGCCTGAAGAAATTAACGAAGAGAAATTTAGAAAGCATATACATGCGACTTTTCAAATGGCAGACGGTGGCTATTTAATTTACTCAGATATTCGTCGCTTTGGCGAACTACGATTTTTAACGAAAATTGAAGATCATGCACCATTAACAAAAATGGCGCCAGAACCGTTTGACGAAGCAGCATGTGATTATTTTATAGCGAAATCATTGTTGCCGAAATACGAGAAAAAAGCTGTGAAAGAAGTTATTATGGATGGGCAAGTAATTTCCGGCTGTGGCAATATTTATGCGACGGAGGCGTTGTTTGCGCAAAAAATTCACCCGGCGCGTAAAATGAACCGCATCAGTGAAAAGCGTAAACGTGCCCTGTTTAGTGCCATTGTAGATGTCTTGCGTCAAAGCATTGAAGCAGGAGGCTCGACAATTTCAGATTATCGCAATATTAACGGTGAAGCAGGGAGCATGCAAAATCGATTAAAAATGTATGGCAAGAAAATATGCCCTGTATGTGGTACGGGGACGAGTCAAATGACAATTGGTGGACGCACATCTGTGTTTTGTCCAAGTTGTCAACATTAAAGGGGAATGAACTATGATTATCGGACTAACAGGTAGTATTGCGAGTGGTAAGAGTACAGTCGCGAAAATGATGACAGCACTAGGGTTACCGATTGTCGATGCAGATATTGTAGCACGTGATGTTGTAGAGCCAGGAACGGAGACATTGGCACTCATTGCCAAAAATTTTGGGAATGATATCTTGCTGGAAGATGGCACATTGAATCGTTCGAAACTAGGGGATATTATTTTCCATGAGCCTGCGAAACGTAAAATTTTAAATGATATTATGCACCCTGCTATTCGTCAGGAAATGCTACGCCAACGTGATGCGTATTTAGAGGCTGGACAAAAACATGTTGTGATGGATATCCCACTCCTTTTTGAAAGCAAATTACAACATTTTGTTGAGCGGATTTTAGTTGTTTCCGTTAGTGAAGAGGTGCAACTTCGCCGATTAATGGAGCGTAATCAATTGTCAAAAGAAGATGCGCTCGCTCGTATGCATTCACAGTTACCGATGTCTGTGAAAGAAAAAAGTGCACATGCTGTTATCTACAATAATGAAAATTTACAGCAAACAGAAGAGCAGTTAATTAAGATTCTTACGCATTGGGGCGTACTGTAGTCGAAATGTGCGGAGATGGTTAGGAGATAGCGATTCTTTTCACTTTGGTCGTGGCTTTCCGCTCAGCACAGTGTAAGTCTTTGCAGATGCGCGGAAGTGGCATGCTCATCCGTCGTTCCGTAGGACACAGTAATTTATGTTATGCTATTTAAATTATAGTAATTCATTGGACAATTGCCTGATAGAGGGGAATATGTCTAAAGTGATGTTTAATTTGAGTTGAATGTTACTTTTGCGCAGCGATGATCGCTGCGCATTTTTTTGTATTTATGCGTAATAATAAGCATGAAGCACTGTATTTTTTCATTTCTAAAAAGGTGCTATTTTTCAGAAAATAAGAACTTTTTTATTATCAATATATAATGTTCATCTTTTTTAAAATTGTGTTATACTAATTACCGTAAAGTAAGTATATAATGAATATGAGTATGCACTCACAGGAGGATTTTATAATGACAGTATCAGTTGCTATTAATGGTTTCGGACGTATCGGACGTATGGTTTTCCGCCAAGCGATCATGCAGGATGAATTAAATATCGTTGCGATTAACGCAAGCTATCCAGCAGAAACGTTAGCACATTTGATTAAGTATGACACAAATCACGGAACATTCGAAGGTACGATTGAACCTGCAGGGGATGCTTTAATTGTCAATGGTAAACGTGTCCAAATTATTAGTGAACGTGATCCATTAAAATTACCATGGGCTACAATGGGCGTGGATATTGTAATTGAAGCAACTGGTAAATTCAATGATCGTGAGAAAGCAGCAATGCATCTAGAAGCAGGCGCGAAAAAAGTTATTTTAACAGCACCAGGTAAAAATGAGGACGTTACAATTGTTTTAGGTGTAAATGATGAAAAGCTAGATGTTGAAAAACATGATGTTATTTCAAATGCTTCTTGTACGACAAACTGCTTAGCACCAGTTGCAAAAGTGTTAAATGACACATTCGGCATCGAAAGCGGTTTAATGACAACAGTTCACGCCTATACAAATGACCAAAAAAACTTAGATAATCCACATAAAGATTTACGTCGTGCGCGCGGTTGTGCACAATCAATTATTCCAACTTCTACAGGTGCTGCCAAAGCACTGAAACTAGTGTTACCAGAATTGGAAGGTAAAATTCACGGTATGGCTCTTCGTGTACCAACACCAAACGTATCATTAGTAGACCTTGTTGTAGATTTAAATACAGATGTAACAGTTGATTCTGTTAATGCTGCATTTGTGAAAGCAGCAACTGAAGGACCAATGAAAGGCATCTTAAACTTCTCAATCGAGCCACTTGTATCTGTTGACTACAACACAACAACGTTCTCTTCAACAGTTGATGGTCTTTCAACAATGGTAATGGGCAATCGTAAAGTGAAAGTACTTGCTTGGTACGATAACGAGTGGGGCTATTCTGCGCGTGTAGTAGACTTAGTGAAAAAAGTTGCCAATGCATTAGAAACAGTCAAAGCTTAATGAAGGTTTAAAACACTTTAGCACATTGAAATCGTAATGGTTTCAATGTGCTTTTCTTTTTAGAGTGCCAGGCACCCGAAATATTCAGAATTGTTTGAGTGCCAGGCACGTGGAGGAATGAGCTTTTCTTACTTGTAGGAAATTTGTTATAATACAAATATCAAATTGTTGTGGAATCAGGAGAGTAAAAATATGAGATGTCCTTCTTGCCAATTTAACGGAACACGTGTAGTGGATTCTAGGCCAGTAGATGATAATAAAGAAATTCGTAGACGTCGTGAATGTGAGTCATGTGGCTTTCGTTTTACAACGTTTGAAAAAATTGAAGAAACACCGTTAGTCGTTGTGAAAAAGGAAGGCTCGCGTGAAGAGTTTAGCCGCGAGAAGGTTTTGCGCGGTCTTATTCGTGCTTGTGAGAAGCGTCCTGTTGCTCTAGATGTATTAGAGGAGCTTGTAATGTCCATTGAAAAAGACCTTCGCCGTATTGGAAATGCGGAAGTACGCTCAGAAGATGTCGGGGAGATGGTGATGGACCGCTTGGCAAAAATCGATGAAGTTGCCTATGTTCGTTTTGCTTCAGTTTATCGTCAGTTTAAAGATATCAATGTTTTTATTGAAGAAATTAAAGAAATTATTCAACGTCAAACAGAAAAAAAATCATAGCAAACAGAGAGGGTGACTGACGTTGATTCATCTGTATAAAGAATTGCAGCCGGCTGATACTTTTGACATTCGTCTACCTCATGCGCTTTCCACGATGGAACGTCAGTTAGTAACGTTATTTTATCAACCATTAACTGGTGCTGAACCAATTAGTCTTTATTTAACGTTATGGGCTGAAGCAGAACAAATGCCAAGTCAGCAAATGAATCATTATTATTTAATGAATGTCCTTGGACTGCCAATCGGTAAAGTGTTCGAAGCCCGTATTGCGCTTGAAGCAATCGGTTTATTGCGAACTTGGAAAAAAGAAGAGGCGGATCAGCGAAGCTTTGTATATGAGCTCATGCGCCCTCTTGATGCAGATAGCTTTATGAAAGATCCACTATTGTCCATGTTTTTGTTTAGTAAAATCGGAGAACAAGCATATCGCAAGTTGCGTCAACGTTTTATTCAGCCTGTAAAGGGTACAGAATTTAAAGAAGTATCACGTGCCTTTATGGATGTTTTTAAACCTGTCAGTACGAAAATTCCTTCCGATTTACAAGGAGGAATTGAAAGCAAAGAAAATAAGCAAAAGGTCTATCCGTTTTATTTTGAGCAATTTGACTTTGACTTGCTCCAGGCTGGTTTATCTGACCAGTTAGTTCCAGCAAGCTTATTGACGCTTGAGGTGCGTGAAACCATTGCAAAGCTAGCATTTTTATATCATTTAACAGCGCTCGATATGCAAAAGGTCGTTATTTTAGCGCTTGATGATGATTTAGGTATTTCATTAGAGCGATTGCGAAAAGCGGCAGCTGATTTTTATAAACTTACGGTATCAAAAGAACCACCAAAGTTAGCGAAAGTATATGCTTCACCTTCAGCGGTAGAAGAAGATGCTGTTCAAAAAACGAAAGATCAGGAGTTGCAACATTATTTAGAGTCTACGCCGCCTGTTCAAGTGTTGCGAGATATTAATAATGGCAAGGAACCATTGCAAACATCTGTCCAATTAGCGGAAAGTTTAATCGTACAGCATGGGATGCCAGTAGGCGTGGTTAATGCATTGCTAGAGTATGTCATGCTTTCGACGGATATGAAGCTCCCGAAAAAGTATGTAGAAACCATTGCTGACCATTGGGTACGGAAAAATATAAAGACGGCGAAAGAAGCAATGGAACTTGCACGCCAAGAACATGATAAGTATACAACGTGGAAAAATAAGCCGCAGACACCAACTAAAAATACGCAATACTCAAAAGGACGAGCTAATAATCAGCGTAAGGAAAAAGTGCCTGAGTGGTTTTATAAGCGCCATGAGCAACCAGAGGAAAGTGCGTCTGCTTCAAGCACGATGGATTTTGAAAAAGAGCGTCAAAAAATATTAGCAATGCTTGGGAAAAGTGATAAGTAAGGTAGGTGAATGGCAATCGAACCAATTAACAAGCCATTAAACAGAGCAATAAAAGTACCATCATTTCAAGAGCGGTATGAAGCGATGCGTAGAGAAATTTTAGAACACCCCAGAGTACAAACATTTTTAGCAGAAAATGCAGAAGAGTTAAGCTATGATGCAGTGGAGCGCAATTTACCGAAACTCCATGAATTTATTAGTCAATCAACCGTTTGTTGCGGTTGCGATCATACAGCTCATTGTACCAATTATTTAAAAGGTTTTATTCCAACATTACGTGTAGTGCGTAATACAGTAGAAATTGATTATGTGCGTTGTGAACAAAAAGTACGTGAGGATGAACGTCGTGATGTTGCGAATATGATTGCTAGTATGCATATGCCAAAAGACGTGCTGCAAGCAACCATTCAAGACTTAATGATTGATGATGAATCAAGGGTGCTTATTGCGCAACAGGCAGCCCAATTTGTTAAGAAAACGGAAGAAACAGGGCAGCTTCCGACGAAAGGTTTTTATTTATATGGCAAGTTCGGCGTAGGGAAATCTTTCGTACTTGGTGCGCTAGCGAATGAATTAGCTTCTAAGAAAATACGTTCAGTAGTCGTTTTCGTACCAGAATTTTTGCGCGAAATGAAAAATGCAATTGGTGATAACACTTTAAATGAAAAAATAGATTATGTGAAGAAAGCACCTGTGTTGATGCTCGATGATTTAGGGGCGGAGACGATGTCATCATGGACGCGAGATGAAATTTTAGGGACAATCTTTCATTATCGAATGGCAGAGCAATTACCAACATTCATTACTTCTAATTTCAACTATGATGAATTAGAACACCATTTAGCGCAGTCTCAAAAAGGCGATATTGAGGTTGTAAAAGCTGGACGAATTATGGAACGGGTGAAAGCTTTAACAGAGCCAATTGAAATGCGTGGTAAAAATCGACGTTTATAATATTGACAGTTGCATTTTACGGCAATCGAGCGTATACTGTCACATATACTATATATCATAATGCAATGATGAGGACATGAATTTTGTGTAACGGCTTTTAGAGAGGGAAGTCATCGGCTGTAAACTTCCTAGTTTGGGCACAATTTTTACTACCTACTGAGCAGCGAAAGGGAAAATCTTTCGCCGGTCCCTAGCCCGTTAGCTAGCCTTGAGCTTCGTCTGACAATTTGGTCGGAAGGAAGAAGGGTGGAACCACGAGCATACGCTTCGTCCCTTTTGTGAGGGACGGGGCTTTTTTGTTTTTTACGGGTTTTTTGCTCAATGGCATACCCATCATGCATCACACAATTAACCACATAAGGAGTGCAAAAAAATGTCAGACATGATTAAATTAACGTTCCCAGATGGCGCTGTAAAGGAATTTGCAAAAGGCACATCTACTGATGATGTAGCATTATCTATTAGCCCAGGGCTTCGTAAAAAAGCATACGCAGGTAAAGTAAATGGAGAATTAGTAGATTTAAAAACACCAATTGAAGAAGATGCAACAATTGCGATTATTACGCAAGATGATGAGGAAGCATTAGAAATTCTTCGTCACTCAACTGCCCATTTGACAGCACAAGCGATTAAACGTCTGTTCCCAGAAGTGAAGCTTGGTATTGGGCCAGTTATTGAAGGTGGTTTCTACTATGATATTGATGCACCGACACCAATTACTGCTGAAGACCTTCCAGCAATCGAAAAAGAAATGAAAAAAATTATCGCTGAAAACTTAGAGGTTGAGCGCAAAAATGTAAGTCGTGCAGAAGCACAAGCCATTTATGAAGAAATTGGCGATGAGTACAAATTAGAATTACTTGAAGCGATTCCAGCGGATGAGCAAGTGTCTATTTACTACCAAGGTGAATTTTTCGACCTTTGCCGCGGTATTCACGTACCATCAACAGGTAAACTACGCGAGTTCAAATTATTATCATTAGCAGGTGCTTATTGGAGAGGAAACTCTGATAACAAAATGTTGCAACGTATTTACGGTACGGCTTTCTTCAAAAAAGAAGATTTAAAACATCACCTTCAAATGTTGGAAGAGGCAAAAGAACGTGACCACCGTAAAATCGGTAAAGAATTAGAATTATTCACTACTTCACAAAAAGTAGGTCAAGGTTTACCACTATGGTTACCAAACGGTGCAACAATCCGTCGTGTAATTGAACGCTATATCGTGGATAAAGAATTATCGCTTGGTTATAAACATGTATACACACCAGTACTTGGTTCAAAAGAGCTTTACCAAACTTCTGGTCACTGGGATCATTACCAAGATTCTATTTTCCCACCAATGGAAATGGACAATGAAACATTAATTATGCGTCCGATGAACTGTCCACACCATATGATGGTTTACAAAAACAGCATGCACTCATACCGTAACTTACCATTACGTATTGCTGAGCTTGGTACAATGCACCGTTATGAAATGTCAGGTGCGGTTTCAGGATTACAACGTGTCCGTGGGATGACGTTAAACGATGCGCACATCTTCGTACGTCCAGACCAAATTAAAGCAGAGTTCCAAAAAGTTGTACAATTAATTTTAGAAGTATATAAAGACTTTGATTTAAAAGATTACTCATTCCGTCTATCTTACCGTGACCCAGCGGATACAGAGAAATACTTCGATGACGATGCAATGTGGGAAAAAGCACAAAGCATGTTAAAAGAAGCGATGGATGAGCTTGGCTTAGATTACTTTGAAGCTGAGGGTGAGGCTGCGTTCTATGGTCCTAAACTTGACGTACAAGTAAAAACAGCAATCGGTAAAGAAGAGACATTATCAACTGTACAGTTAGACTTCTTATTACCAGAACGCTTTGACTTAACATATGTAGGTGAAGATGGTAAACCACATCGTCCAGTCGTTATTCACCGTGGTGTTGTGTCAACAATGGAACGTTTCGTAGCGTTCTTAATTGAAGAATACAAAGGTGCATTCCCAACTTGGTTAGCACCAGTACAAGTAGAAGTTATTCCGGTATCAAACGAAGCTCACTTCGACTATGCAAAACAAATCGAAGAACAGCTGACAGCAGCAGGTTTACGTGTTGAAATGGATGACCGTGAAGAAAAACTTGGTTACAAAATCCGTGAAGCCCAAATGAAAAAGATTCCGTACATGCTTGTTATCGGGGATAAAGAAGTTGAGGCAAACGGTGTGAACGTACGTCGCTACGGCTCAAAAGATTCAGAAACAATTTCTTTCGAGGACTTCCTAGCGACTATTAAAGCAGAAGTTGCACGTTTTTAATTGAACAAAGTACTTGATTAACTTTAATGATTTGTACTATAATGACGTATAAATTGTAAATGTATTGCACATACTAATAATAAGATTGTAAAAAAACATATTTGACAATCTAAATTGTACATGCTAATATAATGAAGGTTAATGAATACAAAGTTTGTGGTTGAAGTAGAGGCTGCCCGCTTCTCACCTGATACAACGCTTAGGCTGTGAACAGGTATGACACGTTGAATTGTTTTGCGTACACTACGCATGCACATATAGCGGGCGGACATCTTCAAAATGTCCGTCCTTTTTTTATGGACATGACAAGAGGATGTACCGTTCAACCGGGCAAGGCTTTGCCCAAACCATGTATTCGCGACAACTACTTGGAGGTGGATTACTATTAGCAAAGACATGTATGTAAA
>Ga0213825_1000701_pt1 | contig 24149 bp, 28 predicted proteins | sample MC6MC0900MG_FD_179896 | JGI IMG/M metagenome (GOLD analysis project Ga0213825, IMG submission 179896) | Enriched soil aggregate microbial communities from Iowa State University, Ames, United States - MC6-MC0900-MG | ecosystem: Environmental > Terrestrial > Soil > Unclassified | place: USA: Iowa... | reverse complement strand
TGAGTTAGCGTATAGGCAAGATCAATTGGCTTTTTTCTGGATTGTGAAAGGGGAAAGCTGGATAGGGCTATGGGAAAGTAAGGAAGTCCTATTAGATTATCATCCTTCTATCCGCCATATAGCTTTCAGAATTGACGAAGAAGATTTATTGCAAGTGAAAGAGTGGCTGCAATCTATCGACATTGAAGTACGAACAGCTTTTGGCTATTCACCAGCACAACAACCGCTTGTTTTACCAAATTATCCTCATGCACATGCAGCAATTTATGTTACAGATCCAGATGGCAATTCGATTGAACTGATATCACCAATTCAACTGGATGTTGATAAAGAATTTCCGATGATGTCATTGAATGATTGGTCCAAAGCTTAAAACAAGCAGATGTTTGCATATAGAAAAAATTGTAATTTTATATGTACGAATATTGTAAATTTTGTTACTATGGATGTTATTAAAATTTAATCAAGGACAACGAGGAGATGCAGCATGTGGAGAAATCACAACGTATGGATTATTTTATTAGGTGAGTTTGTAGTAGGTCTTGGCTTATGGGCTGGGATTATTGGAAATCTAGCATTTATGCAAGAGGTAGTGCCGTCTGATTTCCATAAATCTTTAATTATTTCAATTGGTGTATTAGCTGGTCTTGTTGTAGCCCCACTGGCAGGACGTTTGATTGATCAATCAAAGAAAAAAACGATCATCCAATTTGCTAGTTTAGGTCGCATTATTAGTGTATTTTTTATGTTTATCGCACTTTATACGAATTCGGTTTTCTGGATGATACTTTTTCTAATTACTTTGCAAATCGCGGCAGCATTTTATATGCCTGCTTTACAGTCGATTATTCCAATGGTCGTGAAAGATCAAGATTTAATTACATTGAATGCATGGCAAATGAATGCTCGCACGATTTCTAGAATAGTAGGAACAGCGGCAGCAGGGTTAATGTTAAGTTATTTTGAGTTGAAATGGTTATACATAATTTCGCTAATCGTTTACATCATTATGTATTTTATAACAAGTGCTTTAAAACTCGATGAAACAGTCAGTGTGGCCGTTCAAGATAAAGATAAAGGCAGATTTAAGGAAGTACTGCCAATGCTAAAAGAGCATCCGGTTGTATTAATGACACTGGTATTAATGCTCATCCCAACATTGTTTTTAGGCTCTTTTAATTTAGTCATTATGAAAATATCAGAAATTCATCAGTCTACAACAATTTCTGGTTTATTGTATACGGTTGAAGGAATAGGTTTTATGTTAGGGGCGGCAGGGCTGAAATATATTGCTGAGCGAGTGAAAATTGGGACATTATTGTTCGGCCTAGCATTTATTATTGGGTTAATGGAACTGATGTTACTGCTGGCAGATAATACGTTCTTTGCGTTACTTACATTTGGACTATTTGGTTTTTCTGTCGGTTGTTTTTTCCCAACAACGATGGTGATTTTTCAAAAACAAGTGCCAAAAGAGTATTATGGCCGTTTCTTTTCATTCCGCAATATGATTGATTCTGTCGTCTTCCAAGTCGTTCTTCTATCAACAGGAATGATGCTTGATTTAATTGGCTTAAATGGCATGGGACTAATTTTTGGCATTATTAGTTTAAGCTTAACCGTATCATTTTTATTTTTGTCGAAGAAAAAGAATGTCATTATGCATGCACAATAATGTAATTCATCACATAAAACTAAAAGACCATTTAATTTAAAGCTATTTCCACTGTTTGTGGAGATAGCTTTTTACGTGTATTCCACAGTTCGATGGGATTTGAATTATTCAACAATTATAATTGCCATAGAAAATGGTTATTACAAAAGATTGGGGAATTTGTATGAATAATTTTAAATTTATCGCATTATTACTAATGACAACTTTTTTAATGGGCTCTTCATTTGCTATTGTAAAATTGGGTTTACCTTACGCATCGCCACTATTACTAGCGGCATTACGTTTTATCATAGCCGGCATTTTAATGGCTGTAATCGTTCTTGTGTTAAAAAGACCTCATCCAGCGACAAAAGCAAACTGGTTGAAAATTCTTTTGATTGGTACATTCCAAACGGCTGGGGTGATGGGGTGTATCTTTTTAAGTCTACGAACGATCACAGCTAGTGAATCTTCGATCCTAACATTTACGAATCCGCTGTTAGTTGTTGTTTTGGCTACTATTTTTACAAAAGCTCGTTACCGTTCGTATCAATGGGGCGGTGTTATTCTCGGTTTAATAGGTGTTATCATTACAATGGGTGCACAAATTGAATGGAAAATCGGTCTTGTTTTCGGTTTTCTTTCAGCTGTTTTTTGGGCAATTGCCACGCTGTTAGCGAAAAAATGGGGCGTATTGTTTGATACATGGGTGTTATCAGCTTATCAAATGCTCTTTGGGGGGTTACTGCTCTTACTAGCTAGTTTAGTTCTGGAGCAGCCATATTTTATAGTGAATGGACATTCGCTAATTATTTTACTATGGTTAAGCATTTTTTCATCAATTATTCAATTTGCTGGCTGGTACTACCTATTACAAAATAGTGATCCTGGAAAAACGAGTGCTTTCTTATTTTTAGCCCCTTTCTTTGGGGTATTAACCGGTTGGATATTATTAGATGAACCATTACAATCGTCGTTATTGGTAGGAGGACTATTTATTTTAGGCGGGATATACCTCGTGAATCGAAATTTTACTACTGCAAGAAAAGCCGAATTTTAAATAGGAACGATTCATCATAACGAAAAGGAAAAAATCCACTGCGCTTTCCGCGAGCAATATGTAAGACTCGGGAATCTCCGTGGATTTTTACTTAATTGTGTGAGAATTGTTTGAGTGCCTGGCACTTATTTTACATCGATATGAAAAACTTCTTTAAAGCCTTGTCGTCCTTTATCGGTAACCTTAATGGCACGAATTGTTGGTACACGCGTAATCCATTGTAAGTTTAAAAAATGTGACAGTAATTCGTGGCCAAGTGCTCCAGCTAAGTGATGCCGACGTTCACTCCAATCTAAACACGCATGACAAAAAGAGCGACGCTTCCTTTTTATTTTTTCTAAATCAATACCGAACTGAGTAAAAAAAGCTACGCCATCATGTGTAACAATATATTCATTTTGTTCTTTTTGCAAATATCCAGAGTTGACCATTGATTCTGTTAAGTGAACACCTAATTTACCTGCTAAATGATCATAGCAAGTTCGAGCATCTTGCAGTAATTTAATTTGACTTGATTGTTTTAATGAACGTACTTCTGGTGGAGGCGAAATCGCTAGAAAAGTTTCCAAAAACTGTGCAATTTCTTCATTTGCTAGCTGGAAATAGCGATGACGTCCTTGTTTTTCTACTTTTATTAGCTTGCCTTCTACAAGCTTAGCTAAGTGAAAGCTAGCTGTTTGAGGTTTAATATTAGCCATATATGCTAATTCACTAGCTGTATGATAGCGGCCATCCATTAAGCTAGCTAGCATAGTCGCTCTTGATGTTTCTCCAAGCAGAGAAGCCACTTCCGCCATATTTGGATTAATACTCATTATTCCAGCTCCTTTGCATTCCATAGTTCGATTATATTGAAAGTATTTATCGTTTACAATAGAAGAGGAAGAAGAAGGGGGAACATGAAATGAGTAGTTATTATGCAGTAATTTTCACATCTCAACGCACGGATGACGACAGAGAAGGCTATGGAAAAATGGCAGATGCGATTGAGGCATTAGCTAAACAGCAGCCAGGTTTTCTGCGTGTCGAAAGTACAAGAAATCAAGAGGGCCAAGGAATTACGGTATCGTACTGGGAATCGCTTGAAGCAATCCAAAATTGGAAAGGCAATGCAAAACATTTGGTAGCGCAACAATTGGGAAAAGAAAAATGGTACAGTCATTATCAGGTAGAAATTTGCCAAGTGTTGCGTAGCTATTCTTTTGAAGAGGGAGGCACTGCACAGTAAAATGCTAGAAAGCTAGAAAATCCGTGTACCTGCAAAAAAGGTTACACGGATTTTCTATTATTAAAAACGCCATTTAGTGCTAATATTTCGTAATTGTAATACTATTTTCGCCAACTTCTTTATATGCACGATGGTCAATTGCACCAGCAACAGCTTCAAACGGAATTGCACGTCGAATACCTGCTGTTACAAATTTTTTAGCTTGGATTACCGCATCCTCGACACGAAGGCCTTGCGCTAAACCTGCCGTAATGGCTGCAGAATATGAGCAACCTGCTCCATTTGTATGGATTGTATCAATACGGGGCGCTTCTACTGTCAGCATGCGTTCACCATCATACAAAACGTCCGTTGCAGGACCTTCAAGACGACCGCCTTTTACAAGTACAAATTGCGTACCGAGCTTATGTAAATCACGTGCCGCATCTTGTAAATCTTGCACTGTCGTTAACCGTCTGCCACCGAGCAAATATTCCGCCTCGGGCATATTTGGCGTCATAATGGTTGCTTGAGGCAATAGCTTGTCTTTTAAAGAAGCCATAGCCCCTTCCTCCATTAGTGCTGTTCCAACTTTCCCAAACATCACAGGGTCGATGACAACATGTTGAATATGGGCAGTAGGGAGCCAGTCCGCTACGAGTTCGATAATATCTTTCGTAAATAACATACCTGTTTTTAACGCATCCATACCAATTTGTGAAGCGATCGTATAGAGCTGTGCTTCAAGTACTTCTAGCGATTGTGTATAAACGCCTTGCTTTGTAACTGGGTGTGTTGCGACAAAGGCTGTAATGGCTGAAGTGCCGTATACACCTAGTTCTTGAAAAGTTTTTAAATCTGCTTGAATGCCAGCTCCACCACGTGCAGCGGAACCAGCGATTGTACATGCTTTTTTCATCGTAAATGTACTCCTCTTCTTGTTGCATAATAGCAGGTTGATTGTCGTTAGATTAATAAATATTTGAATATTATTTTATTTTAATAATAGTTGTCGCTTATTTGAAAGAGCCAGAAAGCAGCGTTTTTATAATGTCAGTTTCGCTTTATGATAGATTTTGTTGATAGCGTTTCACTGGGATATTGCCAAGTTTACGCCAAATCTTTTCAACAGGGCCCTGGTTATATTTCCGCAACCATAATGTAGAAAAGCCAATCATAAATAATGTAATGCCTAGCCACGATGCATGAATCATTAGTTGGTTAGCATATTTGGAAAGGCCGAGCCCCCAATTATAGAACAAAAAGGACGCGACGATATTTTGTGCGATATAGCATGTCAGGGCCATTTTACCAACATTACTTATATATTGTTGGGTTTTAATGAACTTTTGATGGCGAGCGACTAAAAAGACTAGGCCGAGGTAACCTAAGGATAGGATTGGGGCAAAAACATAGCGGTCTAAAACGACAAACTGGGCGCTAAATAGCGAGAGGGCATTTAATGGGATACCAATGCCGAGCCCAATCCATAGTAAGCGATTTTGCAGTTGGATACCACATGCATCCATTTTTAATAAACCTTTTCTTACAAGGAAGACGCCAAGTAAAAATAAAAAGACATTCATTGGTAATATCATAATGGCTTCTGAGCGTAATACCCAAAAATGTTCCATTCTATAAGCGACTTGTTCCCACCATGAAAACCCGGACATTTCAAATAATTGATTTTCTTGACGAACCAATAATGCTTGTTCAGTGAGACTACTACGATTGACACTAAAAGTCGCATATGGGCTATTTGGAAATAATGTTCGTCCAAGTTGAGAAGTCATAAACTTGTCCAATAGAAAGCCTTCCACAACTTGGTGGAAAAGATGGATAGCTGCAGCGCAATACATACAAATTTTCATAAATCGCTCCGAGCGTTGAATAATAAACGCTACGACAATAGCTGTTAGCGAATAACTCATTAATACATCAAACTCAAAGACAAAAATATAATGAAGAAAACCATCAATAAAAAGTAAAATCATAGACCATAGATAAAGTCGAAACCAAGGTAGTCCTCTATTTTGGAAACTCGTATATTTCAATTGCATGCCAATACCAAACATGATTGTTAATAGCCCAAGAAATTTTCCGTTTGTTAAATAATCAGAAAACTTGGATATGTATGAACTGATAACTGAAAAATCGGCTTCATCTACTCCCTCACTTGAATAGTCGGCAAATCCAAAAATCCAAATATTCGTGCCAAGTGTACCGATAATGGCAAGTCCTCTAGCGACATCAAGTAATTTTATTCTTTCCATAAAAACACCTCACGTAACTATTATAGAGCGTAATGATTATCATTTAGCTCTCGTAAATAATAAACGAGGAGAGGGGAGGAAGGTTTCACGAAAATGAACATTTTGATGTATTGAAATAAAAAAAAGATGATTTTTTTATATAGAAAAAACCATAATAAAATAAAAAAGCACCTTTATGAGGTGCTTAAAACATTTGAGGGAGCAAGTTATTTAAATAGTGTCGATTTTTCCGCAACCATATTTTCAAAATCATGCGATGTGTTAAAAGTTGATGTCTCTTGTTCGGTCTGTTTTTAGCTTCAAGTAAACTTTCAAGCAAAATACATGTTTCGCTAGCATAAGCTTGAGGCTCCACTAGTACATCCAGCTTCGTATCAATTAACTGAGCTGCTTGTACCTTTGCGAGTAATTGTGCAAAACAAGTCGTCATTTCTTGATAGGCTTCCTCCTGTTGTAAATCAATTAACGTATATAAGGTTTGTTCAATTTCAGCCTCCAAAATTTGGAGCTGCTCATTTGTTTGTTGTGTCAAAAAATCACCTCTTGTAAAAAAATCATGCTAGAAGGTAAAAACCTAGTGCAGCAAAAAGGAATCCAATGATTACTGTACTACAAATATAACTGAAAGCTTGCCCCCATTTATTCTTTTCCACTAGTTGGAGTGTTTCAAAACCGAATGTTGAAAAAGTAGTGTAAGCCCCTAAAAAACCGATGCCTAAGAAATGCCACAGCGCAACACTTGGATGGCTCGCAAAAAGCAGACCAAGAGCAAAAGAGCCTGTGATGTTAATAAAGAAGGTAGCCCATGGATATGAACTGACAATCCATTTCCCTAGGTAAAATCTCGTTAAGGCTCCTAAAAATCCACCAATTCCTACTAGTATCATTGCACACGCCCCCTTGCTAATCTAGCCCCAAGCCAGGCACTAACTACACCACCAATAACGCTAATGAAACAATAGCCGAATGCCTGTTCCCAATTACTATTTTCAATCAGTAAAAGGGTCTCAAGCGAAAAGGTAGAAAAGGTAGTGAAGGCTCCTAAAAAACCTGTCCCCAAACATAGTACGAGTGGTGTTCGCTTTGTAAAAGTAGTAAAAAGGTATGCTAAACAAAAGCATCCAAGTAAGTTGATAATAAGTGTTGTGGTAGGGAAGTTCGTTGTATTTGGCAGTAACACACTAAGACCATAGCGGGAAATAGCGCCAAAAAATCCCCCTATACCAATGGCGAAAAATAATTTCAAATTTCCAAAACTCCTTTTTCTTTTCAGACCACATTGTATGAGTTAACGATTAGGATCTAGTTTAGAACGTCCCAGATTCGCTACAGTCCTTCTATTGTATCAAGGACGAAAGCAGGATGGTAGCTATTCGGCTATTCTATTTGTCTAGTACGCAAAAAATATGTTACGTGTATTAGTAGAAGTTAGTCCATTAAATGCCTATACTTCATTACTTTAAAGTGCTAATTATTACCTGTTTCTTATAAAAAATAACAGTTAGAATGTTGACAATTATTTCAATAATGTGATAATCTTCAATAACACTATACAAAATAAACAAGGAGGGCATGACAATGATGATTTTACCAGTACAATACCAAAGCACAGCTTCATACATTGTCCATGTCTAACGTTGTTATTGTGAATGCAATGAGGTATGGACACACCTTACCTTTTATAAGAGACGCATGCTCTTTTGAGGGGATGTGTCTTTTTTTTATTGCAAAAAATTTGTAGTGAACAAAAAAAGGAGTGTATGTCGTATGCAAAACATCATGAGGAAATTAATTTTTAATAAGGAATTGCTAGATAGTGGGTAGCGAAGATTTCACGCAAGGAAGAAAGAAGGTTAGGATAAATGTTTGATGTTTTAAGTAAATTAAATTGGTTTTTTAAGCAATATTGGAAGCAATATACACTAGCAATTGTGCTGTTAATGATTGCGAGTGGATTAGAGGTGATTCCGCCTTATTTATTAGGATCAATCATTGATATATTAACAGCTGGTTCCATGACGACAGCTATTTTAACGAAGTATTTGCTGATTTTTGCAGGTATTATCATAGGCGGTTATATATTAAATTTTGTATGGCAATTCCGTTTATTTGAAGGTGCCATTAACTTAGAGAAAATTTTGCGTCGTAATTTAATGCAACATTTTTTACGTATGACCCCTACCTTTTATGAGAAAAATCGCACAGGTGATTTAATGGCACGTGCGACAAACGATTTAAATGCTGTATCACTAACAGCAGGCTTTGGCATTATGACACTGATTGATTCTACCATTTATATGGGCTGTATCATTTTTGCGATGGGCTATATGATTTCATGGAAGTTAACGTTTTTTGCCATGTTGCCAGTGCCTATTATGGCCATTATTATTCAGTATTTAGGGAAAATTGTGCATGAGCGTTACATGAAGGCTCAGGATGCCTTTGGCGAATTAAATGATAGTGTCCTTGAGTCAGTAGCCGGTGTTCGCGTTGTTCGGGCGTATGTGCAAGAGAAGAAAGATGAAGCAGCATTCGCAGCCATGAGTGAAGTTGTCTATGAAAAAAATATGCATACAGCAAAAATCAATGCTTTATTTGGGCCCATTACAAAAGTAGGTACAGGAATTAGTTATGTGGTGGCACTCGGTTACGGTGCACATTTAGTATCGACTGAGGCGATGACGCTAGGGCAACTCGTAACGTTCACTGTCTATTTAGGTTTAGCAGTATGGCCAATATTTGCTATTGGAGAACTGATTAATGTTATGCAGCAGGGCAATGCCTCATTAGACCGCGTACAAGAAACATTACGCTATAAAGCGGATGTGCAAAATAGCGCATCACCGCAAGAGGTGGCCATTCCACATGCTATTGGCTTCGACGATTTATCTTTCCAGTATCCGTTGAGTCAGGTAAAAAATCTGGAGCGTATTTCATTGTCGTTAAAAAAAGGGCAAACACTTGGCATCGTAGGCAAAACTGGGGCTGGTAAAACGACCTTTTTACGACAATTACTACGTGAGTATCCTATTGGTAAAGGTCAATTGTCTATTGATGGTATCGATATAACGGCGCAAACAAAAGAACAGTTACTGGATTGGATTGGGTATGTGCCACAGGATCATGTGCTATTCTCACGGACAATTCGGGAAAATATTTTATTCGGGAAAGAAGATGCAACAGAGGAAGAGCTAAAACAAGCCATTCGTGCTGCTTATTTTGAAAAAGATTTAGCCCATCTTCCAATGGGGCTTGAAACACTTGTTGGAGAAAAAGGTGTGTCGCTTTCAGGTGGTCAAAAGCAACGTGTGTCTATTGCGCGTGCATTAATAAAAGACCCTGAAATTTTAATACTGGATGATTCGCTTTCTGCTGTAGATGCCAAAACAGAGGCGAGAATTATTGAAAATATTCAGCGGGAACGACAGGATCGAACGACCATTATAACAACCCATCGTTTATCAGGTATCCAACATGCCAATATCATTATTGTGCTTGATGAAGGTCAAATAGTAGAACAAGGAACCCATGAACAGCTCCTTTCTCAACAAGGCTGGTATAAAGAGCAATTCGACCGTCAGCAGCTAGAAGGGGGTGCCTCATGAGTACGAGTCAACGCTTAACACGCTATGCGATGTATTTTAAAAAACCTATATTATTAGGATTATTTTTCTTAACAATTGCCGTATTTACGGAGCTTGTAGGGCCTTTTATTGCCAAATATATCATTGATCATTATATGACGATTGGTCATATTGAGATTAAGCCAATTACATGGCTATTAATAGTGTATTTTATTTTGGCAGTTGCAACAGCGGTATTACGTTATTTTATGTATATTTACTTACAAATGGGCGCCAATCGCGTCGTACAAAAATTACGGAAAGATGTATTTGAACATATTCAAACATTGCCCATTCAATATTTTGATAACTTACCAGCAGGCAAAATTGTGGCACGTGTAACGAACGATACCGAGGCAGTTCGTAATTTATATGTACAGGTGCTTTCGAATTTCGTGACAAGTATCATCTCCATTGTTGGTGTATATATGGCACTGTTCTTTTTAAATTGGCAAATGGCTTGTTTAGCATTAGTCATGGTGCCTATCATTTATCTATGGATGATTTTATATCGTAAATTTGCATCCAAATACAACGATGTCATTCGGACGAAAATTGCTGATATTAATGCCATGATTAATGAGTCTATTCAAGGCATGACGATTATTCAAGCATTCCGACGTGAGCAACAAATGACGAAGGAATTTGACGATATGAATAATGAGCACTATGCGTATGAGCGTAAACTATTAGTGCTCGATTCGGCTACTTCATTTAACTTAGTGAATACGTTAAGGCTGATCATGTTCACTATTTTTATCTATTATTTTGGGACGCAATCGATGACGACAACGCAAATTGTGTCAGCAGGGACGCTATATGCTTTCGTTGATTTCTTAACAAAACTTTTTAATCCGATTACCAACATTGTTAATCAATTTTCACAACTTGAACGTTCGCTTATTGCAGGGAAGCGCGTGTTTGAAGTATTAGACATAGACGGAGAGCCTGTATCGGAAGTAAGTCTACCAAGATACAAAGGGAATGTTGTGTTTGAAGATGTTTCCTTTGCTTATAAAAATGATGACTATGTATTGAAAAACTTATCCTTTGAAGCACATCAAGGAGAAACCATTGCCCTTGTAGGTCATACTGGATCTGGAAAAAGTTCGATAATGAACTTATTATTCCGCTTCTATGACCCATCGAAAGGTAAAATTTCGATTGATGGCATTGATATTACTTCGGTTGCTCGGCAATCCATGCGTGAGCATATGGGGATTGTCTTACAAGACCCTTACTTATTTACAGGAACCATTGCTTCCAATGTGAGCTTAAATAATCCGAAAATTTCTCGTCAAAAAGTAGAAGATTCATTAAAAGCAGTGGGTGGGGATCGTGTGTTAGCAAACTTACCAAATGGCTACGATGAACCCGTAATTGAAAAAGGCAGTACGTTATCTTCTGGTCAGCGCCAACTCATTTCGTTTGCACGTGCACTAGCATTTGATCCAGCCATTTTAATATTAGATGAAGCGACATCCAATATTGATACGGAGACGGAAGAAATTATCCAGCACGCAATGGATGTATTGAAAAAAGGGCGCACAACCTTTATTATTGCCCACCGTCTGTCAACGATTAAAAATGCCGACCGTATCCTTGTCTTGGATCGTGGAGAAATCGTGGAGCGCGGAACGCACGATGAATTGTTAGCACAAGGTGGCATTTACGAAAAAATGTATCAAATGCAAGCGAACTCGTTGCAATAAGAATAAGGACGAAGCCCCACTTTGTTTAGTGGGGCTTTTTTTATTTTTTTACATTATTTTTGATAGCTACTGTTGCTGCTTTGTATTACAGGGATGGTGATTCCCTTCTAAGGTTGTGTCATATTTAACTACCTCCAGGTGATAAGAAACTATTATTTTTTGATATAATCTATATAAATGCAAAAGTAAGAAAAATGAATAAGGAGGGGAAATAATGCTTGGTAAAAAGGGGAAGTTATCCGCATTCTTTTCTGTGACGGGTCTTATTTTAATTGCTTGCTTTTATTATTTTCCAATTGCTGCGACTGCATGGGTAATCGTAATTATTGTTGGAGAAATGTTCATTGCCATTGGAATCATCATGAGTGTTTTAAGCTTTATAAAAAGAGAAAAAGGATTTTGGAAGTATACCCCTTTTATTGTTTTGTGGATTTATTTCCTTGGTATTTTCTTATCCATTATACTCATTGCCTTGATAGGTGAGCGTTAAATTTATTGTTAATCTTTAATAGCTACATAGTAAAAAAGTGTTAGATTGATGGCAGTCAATCTAACACTCTTCTCTTTTAGCTAAGAAGGGCTCTTCACATTTTGAAAAACATTAACAAAGAATAATAGGACAGATAGTGCAACGGCGATACCGCCACCAGATACGAAAAGCTCAAATAGCCAACGTGGTACATCGATATAAACCATCATCATACCAACTAGAAGGAATGGTAATCCAATATTGTAAAGCCAAAACTGAGCTTTTGCGAGCCCGGTCTCTGCGGCATCTTTAAAAATGGAATAAACTAAACCTATGAATCCCGTAGTTAGCCAACCTACGACACCAATATGAGCGTGTGTCGCCTTCCACTGAAGTTCAACAGTATAATGCATAAATAGTCCAAAAGCGAAAACCAACATTAAATAGAGAATCGAAATCTTTATCCATTTTGCTCCCATTGCAAACAACCCCTTTCCTGAAAGTGATTTAGCTAGCTACTATAGTCTATTCTTGTCGAATGAAAATGATGTCTGTCCACACATATGGATGTCCTGATTGTCGAACAATTGAAAAAACGACAACCTTTTCTTAAAATAAAGGATATATAGTGTATATTTACCAACAGGAGGAGCTATGAAAAAGAAAATTATTTTTATTGCAATGCTTTTATTCATGTATAGTTGTGGCGCAATGACATTTGGAGATCAAGCATGGGCGAATGAGCGAACGATGGCTACAAAAATTAACACCGTAATCGCTAAAAATTGGAAAGACAATGAATATAGTATTACGGTGCGAGATATTAACAATGGCAATGTATTATACAATAATCATGGTGAAAAAATGATACGTCCCGCTTCTACCCATAAATTACTTGTTAGTGCAGCGGCATTAGATTTACTTGGCCCGGATTATCGCTTTGCCACAAAAGCTTATGTAGATGGTCCTATTGAAGATGGTGTACTACAAGGCAATATTTATTTACAAGGTGGCGGTGACCCGACATTGTTACCTGTCCATTTAGAATCATTTGCCAATGGGCTAAAAAAATTAGGAATTACGAAGATTACAGGTAAATTGATAGCGGATGATTCTTGGTTTGATGATGATCGTTTGCCAAAAGGGATTGTGCCACAAGAAGAGGCATTGTCTTATGCATCTCGTATATCTGCGCTAACGCTTTCACCTAATGACCAGTACGATGTCGCCAATGTGCAAGTTAAAGTGACTGGCACAAAAGTTGGTCAAGCAGCAAGTGTTCAACTTTATCCATATGCCAGTACAATTCCGCTTGTTAACAAAACGAAAATTGTGAAAAAAGGCACGAAATCGACTATCAATATTACGCGAGAATATGGTACAGATCGTATCGTTGTCACAGGTAATTTACCAGTAGGAACAGAGAAAAATACATATGTGACTGTCTATAATCCAACGTTGTTTACACTCGATGTCTTCCGGGAAAAATTAATGGCAAAAGGTATGCAAAAAATGCCCCTTGATATCGGCATCGTGCCTGAAAATGCACAACGAGTAGGGATAGCTTATTCAATTCCGTTAAAGGACATGAACTTCCGATTTTTAAAATTGAGCATTAATGGTATGGGTGAAATGCTGACGAAGCAATTAGGAAAAGAGCTTCTAGGCGAAGGAAGTTGGTCTGCAGGTATTCAAGCAATTCGTACATACGGTATGGACACAGGACTCAATATGGATCAATGGTACTTTGAAGATGGCTCTGGCTTAAATCATCAAAATCGTGTAAGTAGTATGCAGGAAAGTTTGTTATTATATAAGGTTCGACAAAAACCATGGTACTTCTCTTATTTGGATGCCTTACCGCATGCCGGGCGCCAAGGGAAATTAGTGGGGGCAACATTAGAAAAACGCTTAAAAGGTTATAGTGTATCAGCAAAAACCGGCTATATTACCGGAACATATGCACTAAGTGGCTATGTGCAAGGGAAAAGTGGAAAGTGGTATATTTTTAGTATTTTAACACAAGCCAATAAAAGCTCAGCGATTCCAACGATTGATGATATCGTAAAACATATTGCAAATGAAATGTAAAGGTTTTCAAAAAGTTGAGCAAACTAGTTTAAAATAATATTATATAGTGTTAAACTATTCAACGGATTAAGAAAAAGGAGATGTTATCCATGGGTAAATTACAAGATAAAGTAGTTATTATTACTGGCGGTGCTGGTGGTATCGGTAGTGGTATGGCGAAAGCAATGGTAAAAGAAGGCGCAATCGTAGCGATTGTCGATTTAAACGAAGAAACAGGGAAAGCAATGGAAAAAGAATTGCAACAAATTTCTCCAAAATCAATGTTTTTACAAGCAAATTTAATGGATCGTGCTAATTTGCATAAAATTATCGATACAGTTGTAGAAAAATACGGTAAACTAGATGTGTTAGTTAATAATGCTCATGCTTCAAAACAAGCATCTATTGAAAATACAACACAAGCTGATTTAGATTTATCATTTGATACTGGTTTCTATCCAACATTCTATTTAATGCAAGCAGCATTACCACACTTAAAAGAAACTAAAGGTAATGTTATTAACTTTGCTTCTGGCGCTGGTCTTGCTGGTCATGAAACACAAGGTGCTTATGCGGCTGCAAAAGAAGCAATCCGCGGTATTTCTCGTGTTGCAGCAAATGAGTGGGGTCGTTTCGGTATCAATGTAAATCTAATCAGTCCAATTGCAAATTCACCAGGTGTACAAGCATGGGCAAAAGCACAACCAGAATATTACGAAGAAGTTAAAAATAAAATTCCTATGGGACGCTTTGGCGATGTGGAAGATGACATCGGCCGCGTAGCAGTATTTTTAGCATGTGAGGATTCTCAATACATTACTGGTCAAACAATTATGGTTGACGGTGGTTCTCTAATGCTTCGCTAATATTCTCGGCTGTTCGAGGAGGATTAGTTTTGAAACAAACAAGTATTTTTAGACTCATTCATATGATTGATCAGATGAATAACGCCAATATTATACGTTTTACGAAAGAATTTCCCTACCCGTTAGGTGTTTCTCCAATTTTAGTTTTAAGCGAGCTAAAACAAAAGGGGCCGCAAAGACAAGCGGAGTTGGCGGAAACGATTGGGTATACGAAAGGGGCTATGACTAGTATTGCTGAAAAATTAGTAAAACTAGGCTTAGCAGAAAGACTATACGATGAAAACGACCGTCGTACTATTCGTCTACAAATAACGGAAGAGGGCAAAAATGCTTTTACCAAAGCGCAAGATGTTGGTAAAGATGTCTTTATTCAACTATTTGAAGTACTGAATGAAGAAGAAATTGAACAGTACTTGTTAATTTTAGAAAAGTTAGTGCAAGGTATAAAGGACAGAAATCAATAACCTTTATTATTCAAGCTCACACCATAGACAAAATATTTCGGGAAGTTTCTTCTCGAGATATTTTGTTTTTTTATTTCAAAAAACAATGCTAACAAAAGGTATATTTAATGGTATGTATGAACGAATAGAATATCTGAACTTTTTATAGCCATCACTTTTATTATGAATTATTGGACATTAGTTGAAAAAAATTACAAAAACGATAAATACAACTTTAAAATTTACAGAAAATTTGCTATTCTAAACGATACACATAGCCAGAACGTAAAAAATTGGAGAAGTTGCAAGACAAGTAAAGTTTTAGTTATCACCTTCCTTTGAAGAAATTTCAGCTTCAATCAAAGAATTAAATGGTCTTGTTGGAAAGAGTGCGCAAGGCACAGAAAAATGTACAGCAAATTATCTAACAAGTAGCTTCTTTACATTTGTTTAATTGCTAAAGTATCGGAGTGGTCAAATAGCATTTCTAGCTTTGAATATGGATGGATAATATGAGCGATTGGAAAATACTAGTGTACGTCTTATTTTCACCCAATATGCATATAAATAGACTATATAAACTTTTTTCCAACCTAAAACGTCAAAATAGAAGGGCATTATTTTTAAAAAGCTAGAGAGGACTAAAGTATGGAAAAAAACATGAAACGTTCCAAGGAAAAAAAGAGTAAGAAAAAAATTTGGCTTTGGATAGTAGGGAGCCTATTAACCATTTTTTTAATTTTTATAGGTACTGCTTATTACACTATCCAGAAGACAATGAATAAAATAAACACACCTTTAGTTGAAACTACAGATATGACAGAGAAAACGTCAAAAACTATAACAAAAAAGAAACCATTTTCTGTGCTGATGCTCGGTGTTGATGAACGAAAGGATGATAGTGGTCGTTCAGACACAATGATTGTGATAACGGTTAACCCCGAAAAACAAACGATGAAAATGTTAAGTATCCCCCGAGATACTAGAACAGAAATTATTGGTCATGATACGGTCGATAAAATTAATCATGCCTATGCATTTGGTGGCGTACCAATGGCGTTGGATACGGTTGAAAATTTATTGGATATCCCACTCGATTATTACGTGTTCATAAATATGGAGGGATTCCTGCAAATTATTGATACGCTTGGTGGAGTAACGATTGAAAATGATATGGATTTAACTTATGATTCATACCATTATCCTGAGGGACAAATAACATTAAATGGTGATGAAGCGCTTATTTTTTCACGTATTCGTTATGAAGATCCGCGGGGTGACTTTGGCCGTCAAATTCGTCAACGACAAATTATTGAAGCGGTAATGAAAAAGGCATCTACACCGTCCATGTTATTAAAGGCAACAGATATGCTAGATGTTGTCGGAGACAATGTGCGCATGAATTTTACGGTTAAGGATTTAATTCAATTACAAAGTATTTATAAAAAAATGGATAATAATATCGATCAGTTATCGTTTGAATCTGGTGAAGGTAAAATGATTGATCGTATTTGGTACTATATCCCCGATGATACAGAGCTGCAACAAATACAAACAGAGTTAAAAACACACTTACAATAAGTGGGGATTTTTCAAGCGGTTTTTTGGTTACAATAGTTGTAAATAAAGGGCTTTCGAAGGGAGGGAGATGAATGAATGGGAGGACCCAGGTGCTTAGGTATACAGCACTAAATAATTGCATGCAAAGCCATGTACCTAAACGTAAAGTACAAAAAAGTCCAATGAATCTCATGTTGAAACAGCTACAACTATTTTGTTTTAAAATTTTTATGTAATGCTAAAAAATCATTCAGGTAGGATGCATGCCTAGTTGAATGATTTTTTTGGTGAAGAATAAGACAATCAATTTTTTATTTCGTTTGAAATATCAGAATATTAAGTGTATAATAGTGTAAAGAGATGGTTGAGGGGGGAGTGATTGTGATGATGATTGGTACAATTTTATTAGCCATCGCGTTGCCGGCTGGGATCTTATTAGCAGTAGATTTATTTAACGAGCAACATCACTCTACTACATAAAAACCCATTTCGGAAGTAATATTTTATAATTCCATACATAACTTATATGATTGCAGCGTAAGTCACGGGCTTACCATTATTAGTGAAGGTTGCCACTGGACTGCAATGTAAGAGAAAAAGTGTTAGATTGACTCAATATCAATCTAACACTTTTTCTCTTGTACTTCCCATCAGTCTTGCAGTGAAAGAAACATTTTGTATTATTATTCGTCAATAGTCATGAGAAAATGCTATACTATAAAAAAAAGTATCGGGGTATGAATATGCAAGCAGAAAAAACAAATATGAAAAAAGAAATCTTTTCCTACATTAAAATTATTGTTATTACAGCTATTATTGTCTTAGGTTGTAAGCAATTTTTATTTGCACCGATAAAAGTACAAGGTGCTTCGATGTATCCAACTTATGAGGATAAGGATATTATTATTGTTAGTAAAACAAGTAAAATTGAACGCTTTGACCAAATTGTTTTCCAATCACCGACTGAGGATGAATTATACATTAAACGTGTGATAGGACTTCCAGGGGATACAGTAGAAATGAAAGAAGATGTATTGTATGTCAATGGTAAGGCCTATAAAGAGGATTATGTAAATCGTCAAACGGATGATCCGAGTCAATTACGTATTACAGAAAATTTCACTTTAGAGGGCTTAACGAATGAGAAAAAAGTACCTGAAGGAAAATATTTTGTCATGGGTGATAACCGCCTGAAAAGTTATGATAGTCGTCATTATGGCTTAATCGGAAAAGATGCCGTTTTTGGTGAAGCTAAATTAACGTTATACCCGTTTAAGCACTTTCATATTGGCCGTGAATAGATAATTTAAGTAATCCAAGAGGCAGCTCAATTGTAATTGGGCTTGCCTCTTTACTTTGTCGGTAAGGCTTTACAAACTTTATACGTAGGATAATAGACGCAAAGTGTCGCGTTTTCAACTGTTTCTTTTAACGGGCTTTGCTGGTTGTCCACTTGTGAAGGTGGTTGATCGATGGTGAATTCTTCGACTACTAGTTCGGTGCCATAAAATAGCATTAAAAAATAGCAAACTAAACCAAATATACGCAAACAATCACCCCTAGGTTATATCATTTCCCTATTATTATTTATGGTCGAACGACAAAAAATATAAGCAAAATTTCAAAAAAATAAAGCATGATAGAAAAATGTTGTATCGTCAAAATCAATATGCTAATATAGCTAAAGAAAATAATGAACTGTATAACCTCAATAATATGGATTGAGGGTCTCTACCAGGAACCATAAAATCCTGACTACAAAAATTGGCTTTTATTTTGTAGTTAGGATTTTTTTTGTGCCTAAATACTAGATGGAAGTATGACAGAAAGGTGATTACATGAATTGGAGAGTATTTATACTGGCGGCTACAACTTTTGCAGTCGGCTTAGTAGAGCTAATTGTAGGGGGAATATTGCCATATATAGCTGAAGATTTAAACGTATCCGAAGCGACAGCTGGACAATTAATTACGATATTTGCTCTAGTATATGCCATTTCCGCGCCAGTCCTTTTATCGTTAACAGCAAAGGTGGAACGGAAGCAACTATACCTTATTTCATTACTACTATTTACTTTAGGCAATGTGATGACTTATTTAAGTCCAACGTTTGCCATCGTGATGATTGCAAGAATCTTAACAGCGATGAGTACTGCACTCGTTATCGTGTTGTCTTTGACAATTACAACAAAAATAGTGGAACCAAGGCATCGTGCAAAAGCATTAGGGCTTATTTTTATCGGTGTTAGTTCCGCATTAGTTATCGGTGTACCAGTAGGGATTTTTATTACCGAAGCATTTGGATGGCGCGCTGTATTTTTAGGTATTGCAAGTCTATCTACGATCGCAATGATTTTAATCTATATGCTATTAGAAAGAATGCCAGTTGTTGAAGTAGTGCCTTTAAAAGCACAATTAAAGTCCTTAGCCAATTTAAAAATAGCAACAGCACATTTAACGACATTGCTTATGCTTGCCGGTCATTATATGCTCTATGCTTACTTCACACCGTTTTTAGTTGAAGCATTTCATTTAAACTCTTCTTGGATTAGTATTTGCTACTTAATATTTGGTCTTGCATCGGTAAGTGGTAATGCAATAGGTGGTTGGTTAAGTGATAAAATTGGTTCAGGCAAGTCAATTGTCCTTATTATTGCAGCATTTGCTGTTGTCCTGTTTTCAATACCATATACAATTATAGCTTTCCCGTTATTTTTAATTGTTACTGTATTATGGGGAGCGCTTAGCTGGGCTTTAACCCCGCCATTACAAAACTATTTAATTCAAACAGACCCTGAAACTTCTGATATTCAACAAAGCTTAAATACTGCCGCCTTACAAATTGGTATATCAATAGGCTCTGCAGTTGGTGGAGCGTTGTTTACATTGACAGGTTCGGTCATGCATTTAGCTAGTTTCGGAGCAATTTTAGTTATAGGTGCGTTAGGCTGTGCTATTTTTTCTATAAAGAGAGCATCATTTTCAGCTCGTAATCCATTAGATGGCAATATGTAAAATTACTAATTGAAGAAAAAAAGAAGGACTATGCTTGTTGAAGCTAGAATGTAAGAGGAGAGAGGGAGGCTGGTAAATAAATGCAAGTAGATTTAACGGAATTTGAAGGATTGAATGTGAAAGTTGTTGCAACGGTGGATCATACGCTTTATCGTAACGTTGGAGCCATCATTTTATACGAAGAAGATTCACACATTTTATCTGTACGAAAACTGAAACGAAAAATCGCTGACCAATATATACCAACAGACGAACTCGAAAACTTTATATTTGACTCGCAAGCAGATGCTATTAAATTTACAAGTAAACTAACAAGAATGACGGCACTTGATTATTTATTAGTTACTAATAGAGAAAAGCAACTAAGTGATTAGCAATGTAGGTCGTCTTGTGAAGAAGCGAGACGACCTTATGTTATGCGATGACTACAATGTAGCAGGAGAAAGGTACCAACCTTTTTTGTTACTAATTTCAACTAACTTAGCACCTAGCGTGGCATATCTCATATGAAAAATAGGATGTTTTGCCGTTATATTTCGCTCAAAAGACATGTCCATTGCTTGACTAACTGAAATTAATGCAGAGGCAATATTCATCGATAAGATGGCGCTAATTTCACCATCATTGATTGCTACCTTACTTCGAATCTTCGCAATTTGTAAATGTTCGTTATCAATAGAAAGTGGTGGGGCAAGAACACCATTGTCTTTTAATAATTCCTCTAGCTGTTTATTTTCCTCTTTTAAGCATTGAATAAACTCCAAAATAATTTCTTTTAAATTTCGATCAACTGCATATTTGAAAAAGAAATGATTGCTAGCTATATAGCCATTATTGACACCAAGTTGTTTCCAAATAGCAAAAACTTCTTTAAAAGGTAGAGAATCTATATTTTGATTTGCCATTTTCATTGTCGCACGTCCTAACTTTTTTTATAGTTGTTGAATGTGAGATTAGGATGGGACAATAAAGGTTTTTTTATACATTTAAACAAAAAAAAGACAACTCAAGCGTGACGTGAGTTGTTCTAAATAGTAATTATGTAGGTGTGACGTCAAGCTCCACCATTTTCCTTTAAGTCCTAAAGAAGTCTAAGTAGCGAAGCTTGAGCTAAGTAATGTTATGTTTTTTCTTATTTTTAAAGCTCTTAATTGTTGTTTTCAAGGAAGCGTAATTTCCGATAGCAGCATAACCATAAAAAAAGCCCATAAATACACCTGCTAAAAAATTATGCTTATGGCTTATAAAAATAGAAATAAGTAAGCCTAAAGCAAGTGCGATTGCTGGAACGTATTTTGGTTGTATAGGAAAAATTTTTTTTAGTATTTGTGTTAGGATCATCACAACTGGCACTGCAATGACTGCATCCCAAAAATTTGTATGGATTGTTGGAAAGTCTACCACTTATTATCCCCCTCATTTGTATTATGACGAATAATAGATAGGCTTCCCATAGTTAAATAATTTATGCATTTTATTTGTGTTATCCAAGGAACTAGCATGACTAGTTATAGAGCTGACAACTTAATAATAAGAAACATGCTGATAATAGACCGGATTGTTGTACGGATATAGATACGGCTTCGAATATTGCGGTGTTTGCAAAGTATTTGGTGAAATAGTTGTCGTTGAATTGCAATTATTGGCAGGCCCGATATAGGTAGAAGGGGTAATCGGTGCAATAGTTTGCTGCCATAAGTTTTCATTTAAGCAATACGTATGTGCCATAATATTTGCTGGTGTAAATTTCAGTATATCGGAACCTAACATAACTTCAGGTGTAGGTGCATCGAAAATAGCAAGTATATGTGTATTGTCTGCATTTGCGACGATATAATGCCACCATCCTTGCGGGATGTTTGCCACCTGTCCAGGTTTTATTGGATAGTTCTGAATTTGTTTAGTCAATGGATTTAGAATGGAAACAATTGCTGCACCAGAAATACAATAAACAAGCTCCCCAGCATTTTGATGATAATGTGGTTCTACAACATTATTCATACTTAGAAAAATATCAAGTAACGATACATTTTCTAAAGTATTCAATTGGGCAATACCAAGAATATTAATGTAGTTTTGCTGATCCTTTTTAAACAACGGGCTTGTATTAACATCAAATGTAAACTGCGTGGTTGGTGATGTGTAATCTATGGACAAACATAACATCCTCCCTACATGTTCTTCAATATCATAGATTATGACGAAAGATGATAGTGTAATAAACAAATGCCTATTGGTATAAAAAATATAGAATAAAGGTTAAAGATGGTATTATATGGTTGGAGCCACGTTTAATAAAAAATTAAATTGTAACAAAAAGAGGGATAGACATATGAAGAAAATTGTAGTTTTCTTTTTAACGTTTTTCAGTATATTTATTTTAACTGGTTGTAATAATAGTAAAACAATTTACCAACCGGAAGGCACAATCATAAAAGATAGTCATCATTATATAATGATCCCAGGAAGTTATAGCTGGAAAGAAGAAAATTCAGAAATGAATACATTAAGTGCTTACAATATAGAGGAATTAGCGGACCAATTTGAAACATTAGAAGTTGAAAAAAATGATATGTTAAAATTTCAAATTACAAAAAGTCCTTCTCTGATTATTGTAACGAAATACAATGAGGATGGAACAAGTGAAGTGATCGAAACAAAAGATAATCAATTAACTATGCCAAATATTAGTGGAACTTATATTTACGAAATGAAGGCACGATGGCCAGAAGGTAAAATTAACTTCGTTTTTGATGTAAATGTAAAGTAAAAAGTGCCTAACACATTTTTACAATTTACTTGACAGCCATATTAGCCTTTGGAATCTATTCCTTAAAGAACCGCACGCTATAGTTAATGGATTTTAACAACTGTGTGTGTTTCTATTCATCCTACCCTTGTGTTATGTAGAAAAAAGGAACGACAAACTAGTCCTTTGACTTAATTAGCAAATAAATAACCTTCATCTCCCATTAGTGAAAATTAGACCACCTCATTATTAATTCATACTTATTTTTTATTGGGTAAAAATTTTTCAGTAGGCGTAAATGGTTTCCTCATAACAATACAATTATAGACATATAAATAAAGGTAGCGAAAAAATAAAAGCCGATAAACATTGCTAGAGTTAAATCTAGCGAATTTTATTTATGCAAAAATTAAGAAATTCTTTAGTTTCTAGGTAGGAAAAACTTAATATTTATACTCTATATTATAAAAAAAGGGAAATTACGAAACCATTTCAAGAAATAAAACGTATTGGTATTAACAGAACAATAATAAAGTAGGTGAGGATATGGCATATACCATTTACATAGTATTAACGAAGACAGGTACTTTATTATCGAAAGCGATAGGGATGTATACTGGAAAAGAGATGAATCATGCATCAATCGCCTTTGACGAAGGTCTCTTTGATATGTACAGTTTTGGACGCAGACAGCTAAATAATCCGTTAAGTGGTGGCTTTTTACGCGAAGATGCTGAATCGGGACTTTTTGAAACTGCTGATTGTGTCATTTATCGTTGTCGAGTATCTTCTTACCAATACTTAGAGATGGAAAAAATCGTCCATTATATGTATTGCAATCGGGATCGTTATAAATACAATTTTATCGGGCTTTTTGGGGTGATGATGCAAAAAGAGGTACGTAGAGAACGAGCGTATTTCTGTTCACAGTTTGTCGCAACACTTTTAAAAATAGGTGGCTTAAAAATATATCAAAATCCAGCACTTATGACGCCTGACTGTATTGCACAATTACCTTATTTAGAGGAAATCTTTGTTGGTAAACTCGCTCATTATTTACATGATGTACGCCAACCAGCTATGTTGTATGGTTAAAAGGCCCTCATAGTACCCGCTTTGCATTTTTTTGATATAATAATTGATTAGTAGTAGAGATGAGGTGAGAAACGTGCAAATTATTATGGTCGATGGTGTACCATTATCTTGGTTGCAACCGTTACAAAAATTGCATGCCCATGTTTTTGCTGGTGCGCACCTTTCGCTAGAAAAACTTGAAGCGAAAAAAGATTTATTGTGTATATTTGCCGTAGAGAACGATGAAATGGTAGGATTTAAATTAGGCTACCCACAACCTGATGGTGTTTTTTATAGTTGGTTAGGTGGTGTCATAGAATCGATGCGAGGTCGAGGAATTGCAAGTAAGTTGATGGAACAGCAACATGAAAAATT
>Ga0213825_1000699_pt1 | contig 24188 bp, 26 predicted proteins | sample MC6MC0900MG_FD_179896 | JGI IMG/M metagenome (GOLD analysis project Ga0213825, IMG submission 179896) | Enriched soil aggregate microbial communities from Iowa State University, Ames, United States - MC6-MC0900-MG | ecosystem: Environmental > Terrestrial > Soil > Unclassified | place: USA: Iowa... | reverse complement strand
ATGTTTTTTATAAAATTTTCCAATAATATTATACCCTGCTGCATATCCAAGCAGTTTTGGAACCCTTCCTCCTCCATATAAAAGTAAATCGTGTTCTCTTTCATTCTTTTTCTTGTGCAACTGATTTTTTAAATATCGGTCCCAAAAATTTGTTAGTTCCTTTTCTGTATACATACGACACCAATTTGCTAAATATTCCCGTCCACAATGTTTTAATACAGTATATTCTGCCAATCCCTCGATTATGATGGAGTCGAGTAAGGTGTACTCTTCCATTTTTTTACCCAACATGCGCAATCGACAGACGTGGTGATATTCATGCACCAGAAGTGCTTCAATTTCTTTTGGATCATCCAAATGCGAGAGAAAAAGAAACATTTTATCAGGGAAGGAGACCCCAGCTTTACTCTTATCCTCTCTGATAAAAAAAAATCCAGACTGAGCTAACGGAAAAATAAAGATTGGCACGTCCGGTCCATTCCATTTATTTTTATATTTTGAAAAAAGCCGTTCTACTTTATCCCACGCATTTTGATCCAACATCCTATTTAGATTGTTTCTTGAAGCTCTTGATGGTCGATACATACCAAAATTTATTAGTTGATTGTAAATTTCATTTGCATTTTGCCCCTTAAAATAAGGAACGAGCTTTTCACAGATTTTTCCCGGGCGATTAAACTCCTCTTGTAACCATCGATCTGTTCGAATGATTCCCATTACTACACCCCATTTAACTCAAGTTCTCCCTCTGGACATTTTATGATTTTTTTTAGAAGAAGTTCTTTTATTTATTGGGTTTCTTTCCTTGAACGAAAAAACGGCCAGACATATGCCTGGCCGAGCTGAATTCTTATTCGTATTTTTTGAACACGATTGTAGCATTATGACCGCCAAAGCCGAGCGAGTTGCTCATGGCTGCCTTAATTTCTTTCGAACGTGCACTATCCACCACATAGTCCAAATCACAATCTGGATCAGGTACTTCATAATTAATAGTCGGTGGCAGCATACTGTCTCTAATGGCAAGGACGGTAAAAATGGCTTCGATTCCACCTGCTGCACCTAAAAGATGGCCGGTCATTGATTTTGTTGAGCTCATGGCCAGTTTATAAGCATGTTCGCCAAATACCTCTTTTACAGCGAGTGTTTCAAATTTATCATTATATTCGGTACTTGTTCCATGTGCGTTAACATAATCAATCTCTTCAGGCTTTAACCCAGCATCATTAATAGCCATTTTCATTGCCCGTGCGCCGCCTTCACCACCTGGCGCAGGTGCTGTTATATGATAGGCATCACCCGTTGCACCATAGCCGACGATTTCGGCATAAATTTTCGCCCCGCGTGCTAATGCATACTCCAATTCCTCTAATATTACGATTCCAGCCCCTTCACCAATGACAAAGCCATCACGGTTTTTATCAAAGGGTCTGCTTGCTGTTTTCGGATCGGGATTTGTAGAAAGAGCGGTATTGGCACAGAAGCCGGCAACAGACATTTTCGTAATTGGAGCTTCAGCGCCACCGGTTACCATTACATCGGCATCACCACGCTGAATCACTTTAAAGGCATCGCCAATGGAATTTGTCCCGGTTGCACATGCAGTTACGGTACAGGAATTAAATCCTCTTGCACCAAGTGTGATGGAAACTTGACCTGTGGCCATATCTGGAATTAACATCGGCACAAAGAATGGACTTACCCGTTTATATCCTCTTTTTTGGAATATCTCAAATTGCTGTTCAAATGTTTCCATACCTCCAATACCCGAGCCAATCCATACACCAACACGATGAGAATTTTCTTCGTTAATCGTTAGATTGGCATCCTTAACTGCCATTAATGCGCTAGCTACTGCAAATTGCGTAAAACGATCCATTTTGCGGGCATCTTTTTTTTCGATAAATACTTCTGGGTTAAAATCTTTTACTTCTGCCGCTACTTTTGCTGGATACTCATCTGCATTCACACGCGTCATTGGTCCGACGCCTGATTTTCCTTCTAATATCCCTCTCCAAGTAGTATCTGCATCGTTCCCTAGCGGGGTCACCGCTCCGATGCCTGTTACTACAACTCTACGCTTTTCCATTTTTACATCTCCTTTTCAACACTTACTTTCCCTTATTATCTGAACTCATTGAACTTCGATAACTGTCTAGCTGCAGCTCTAAATGCTCGGGGTCATAAGCCCTGAGCAAGGCTGACAATTTTCTATTTTATTTTCCCCAGCGAATGGCAATAGCGCCCCACGTCAAACCGCCGCCGAAGCCCACCATCACGATAAGGTCATCATCTTTAATTTTTCCTGCTTCCAATTCTTCCACAATAGAAATCGGAATCGATGCTGATGAAGTATTACCATACTTTTTAACTGTTTTGGACATTTTTTCATCAGGGAGCTCTAATCTTTGTCTAGATGCCTCCATTATACGGATATTGGCTTGATGTGGAATGAGGAAATCAACATCCTCTTTTGTTAAACCAGCCTTCTCCAGGACATGTATACAGCTCTCGCCCATTTGACGTACAGCAAACTTGAAAACCTCTCGTCCATTCATAATGATATATTCGTCTTGGTAAAGGTGTTTCGCGCCTGTGCCGTCTGCACCTAGTTCAAAGGAAAGGATACCGCGGTTTTCTGAAACTGGTCCAATGATTGCTGCTCCAGCACCATCTCCAAATAATACGGCGGTATTACGGTCATTCCAGTCTGTAATTTTTGAAAGTTTTTCAACCCCAACTACAAGCACGTATTTATAAACTTCGGACTCAATAAATTGTTTTGCAGTAACGATTCCATACATAAAGCCAGCACATGCAGCACTAACATCCATTGCAGCTGCTTTTTTTGCTCCTAATCTTTCTTGTATCCTGCAGGCAACGGATGGAAATGGTGAATCTGGTGTAACGGTCGCAACCAAAATTAAATCAATCTCTTCTGCAGTAATTCCTGCATCATGAATCGCTTTTTGAGCAGCGGCAAATGCCATATCTGATGTATCAACATCGTTAGCAGCGATTCTCCGTTCTTCGATTCCCGTTCTGGTACGAATCCATTCATCAGATGTATCCATTATTTTTTCTAAATCATGATTGGTGACAATTTTTTCAGGTAAATACCTGCCAATCCCGACAATACCAGCTCTCACAAATCCCATCTCCTTTTTATTGTCTTACTATCCTTTTATATCCTTAGGATTAATATCAATTATTATGACTTGGTACTAATTTTATCAAATATAACCTGTTTAAAGCAACTGTTTCCTTTTATTTAAACTCCGCTAATGTACTTTCCTTTTATTCGTTTAGTCATATTCTAATACAAGAAGTATTATCAGAAAGGAGTCTGCATGGAATGAAATATCAAGTGCAGGAGGAGGAGCAAGAGAGGCAAGAATGGAATGACTTAGAAAGGCAAGTCGAATCCCCGGAGCATATTGAGCAAGATCGGTTCACTAGTTTAATGTTTGGTCCGAGGAGAGAACCACATAGCCAACATCACCAAGAACCTGTTCATAACCAATCCACTATCGATTATGAGGAACTAATGGTGAACATCGATAACCTAATGAAATCTGTACGAGGTTTAAAGCCCTTGTTTCAAAAGGTTTACCCGTTTATCGAACAATTTTGGAAAAAGGAATAAGCTGCCGAATCGGGCAGCTTTTTAGATTATTTTTCACTAAGGGCATCTTCCTTGCCAAGTTCATAGGCTTCTTGCATCACTTTTGTAAACAAATTCATAAATGGCTGAATTAACTCCATCGATAATTCGACCCCTGCTTGATCTAATTGCTCTTTTGCTTCTGGTAAGTATTTCATCGCAATCTGCATAAATTGTAAGGACTTGTCTTGATTAATCATATGTACTCCTTTAAAAATTTATTTAGGCAATTTCCCGGTTTCCTTATATTTCTCTATATGCTTGTTCATTTTTCCTATAAATTCTTTAGAAACTAACGGACTAAATTTACCTAGGGAAATAACATTGTCTTGAAAATCAAAAGAAAGGTTGCCTGATTGTAACTTTTCATCGTTGTATTGTTCAGCTACTTTTTCATATAACGTGTCAACCTGTTGAATGGTACTAGTTAATACTGTTGAGCCACCCAAATCTGACTGGTCTGAGACATAGCCGATCACATAGGCACCCTGCCCCTTTACCTGCTCAATAACGGGAACATTAAAACCATCCCCAGCTGGATAAACCACATCTACACCGCTTTCCAGCATTTGATTGGCTAATTGAATGGCCTTTTTTTCATCATCCCAATTTCCGACATATTCTATACTTATAGACGTTTGTTTATTTTCAGCTAATGCACCTTGGTAAAAGCCTTCAATTTCCGGCTGCCATTCATATGCAGCTAAAACACCCACTTTATTGGTTTTTGACATATGGGCAGCAACCATTCCACCAAAAAAACCCATGGCGTGTGCTTTAAAGTTAAGACTTGTTGTGTTAGGATTCTTTGCATCACCATTAAAACTGACAAAATGAATTTCAGGATAGTCTTTAGAGATGTTGTTAAAATACTCCGCATACTCCGAACCATGACCAAAGATAAGATTGACCCCTTTTTGCTGAAATTCCGCAACTGCCCGTTCAACAACAGCTTGTGAAATCATTCCTTCTTTATAAAATACATCCACATTAAATTTAGATTGTATTTTTAGCATCCCCTTATAGCCTTTTGTTCCCCATACTTGGTCATTAACTGTTTCAGGAACTAACAAGCCGACCTTCTGCAATTTGCCTGTTGTCTTTGTTTCCCCGCAAGCCCCAAGTAAGAGAAGACATAAAAGGATGATTCCGAAACGGTAAAACATTCTATGCAACTCCTTTGTATGGAAAAGGGGCGGAGCGGTGCAAAAGCGAATCAGTATATCTAAGTTAAGTGGAAAATATACGTTTTTCGCTATGAATAGGTGAAGCCTCGCTCTGCTCACACCGCCTTTATTATGTTAGGTTGGTCCTTGAGGTAAGATTTTCTAATAAATAGTGGTCTGAGACTCCTTATTGGGTTTGTAGGAGCCACTTCCTTAACTTGTTAATTTCTAACATTTTATAGCGAAAATTGAACTGATAAGCAAAAAACTCCTATTTTCCTCTTATTCTAACCTTTGAACTATGAAATGAAAAGACAAATTTCCTGCACTTCCACATTCCACCAATACAAATAGCCTTTTTTTAAATTCAGTTACAATTCATTAGGAAACAAACGCTGTACATTTTCCATTTGTTTTGAGATGGAATCAGCAAATGGTGTTATTTTATTCACTGATATTATGTCAATTTGATTGCCTGTAATCAATGGTTCAATACGGTTGGCACAAGGGATTTCCTCATCTAATTGAAGATAGGCGGCACACTCTGCCCAATAATTCTTCCTCCCACTTTCCAGCATGAAACTCCTGTGGTTACCGGTTTCAACCATTTTAATAATGGTTTCTATGGCATCATCAACAAACAGTATATCACCCGTCCATTCTCTCTCGTTCTTAATGATTTCTGACTTTTGAAATGAAGCGAGAATGGCTTGTTGAAATAAAAAGGATGGTGGCTGCCACGGACCATAGATGGCAGGTAAATAAAACAACTGAATATTCTTCCCACATCCCTTAGCCTGCTCTAGAAAAACACCGATTGTCTTTTCTTGTTCCACTCGAAGCATTTGAATTGGAAGAAGGAATACTATATTCGTATGGTTTTTATTATCCTTTATAAATTGTATGATGGGTCCTGTTACTTTTTCGTTTTGTAAAATGGTTTCTTTATTGAGCATAAATAAATCGTAAATTGATACTATTAACGTTTTTTGTGTGGTGTCTTCTTCTCGTTTATTTTCCCACTCAAATAAAGATTGTTCACTAAAATTAGCATTCCTTCCCACCTCAAGCCGCTTTTCCTCGATAAATGGACTTTTATTTAATTCATCTATTTGAACACCGATTACCTCTACCCCTTTATTCAGCAGGGTATTACATGCATGAAAGCTAACAAAATTATATATTTCAAAAATTATGGCCTTGTCCATAAATAATTCCTCCCCAAACTAGCCTTAGTGAATCCTATGCAATACGCTAAGGAAATATTTCATTTTGGAGAGGAGCCATACTTAAAGTACTGTTTCATGACTGTTCAAAAACTTGATGAATATTTTTCCGAGCTGTGGTTTTTTTTCTGGAAGAATATAGGTAGGATTAATTTTAGGAGACTTAATGATTTGTTGATATAATTTTGATTGGGTATACGATTTTCCGCCGGATAATACATGAATAATCTTTACTGGACAATCAAACTCAAGATTAACGATTTCTTCCATGCTTAAAATAGTACTTTCAATCTGTTTCTGATCCATGTTATGTGCTGCTGTTAATTCCCTCATTAATTTTTTGTAAAAAAATTTGTGTTCCTTTTCCTGCTCGAGATGGTGCTTTAAGGAGAGGATAGGGTTGAGCAGTATCACCGACCTGATGCTTCCCTTCATTTTCTCCATTAACCTGACTGCGACCAGCGCTCCCATCCCTTCGGCTAATATATGAACTTTATGATTAAGGATCTCGTTGCGTATCACATGGTGATATAACCTTTGAGCAAGCTCAATAGCGCCTTCGCTCCCCCAGTTTCGCCCATGAAGATTTGAGGAAAAAATAGTGTACCCTGCATCTTTTAGTTCGTTGATTATGGCCAGCTTTCCTTCATTTTGTGTCCAAAAACATTTACTCTCGTCCACAAAATGCCTTTCATCTCCGATGATTAAGATCCCAAATCCAGTAGGCTTTTCTGGGTAATGAATGACATTCCATTGGGTATCCATCTGAAAATTGCGATTTTCCATCGATAAATCTCCTTTTACATATTTCCTCAAAATATTGTATGCCATTTCACAAAAGATGAACGGGAGTTTGCCCATTTTTTATCATTTAACTCGAAAAGATAAATTTGAAATTGATTTTATCTATATTTTTTTCTAATCGTATGGTACTATTTAAATTGATGTAAAATAGGTAAGAGGTGAAAAATAGTGCGATTCTTTTGGACTTTTTTCTGGTCGTTTCTTTTAGTGCAAATGCTTACATATGTTGTTAGTTCTATGACTCCAGGTGCGAAATTTGAATTTATGCCAGGTGCTATTGTTTCTGTTGGGGTAACCATTTTGATTTTTATTGCTTCTGCTATAATTCCAAATGAGCCCGTCGAGCAACACTAAAAATAGGGGAAAAAGGTCTTCCATATCTATGGATGACCTTTTTTCTATTTATTGAACTTTTAATGTTACTTCCCCATCTTCTTTGATGATTTCCACTGATGACTGTTCATGTATCCTGCCAGCGATTATTTCACGTGCGAGCTTTGTTTCAATATTTCGTTGTATATACCGTTTTAGTGGTCTTGCACCATAGATTGGGTCAAAACCATTTATAGCAATGAATTCTTTTGCATCCTCACTAATCAAAATATCAATTTGCTGTTCTTTTAACCTGTTTTGCAGTTCCTTCAACATTTTAACAACTATATTTTTTATTTCTCCTAATGATAACGGCTTAAATAAAATAGTCTCATCAATGCGATTTAAAAATTCTGGGCGAAAATGGGATCTTAATTGACCCAATACTTTTTCTCTTGTCCCATCAGAGATTTCAATTTCATTTTCACTACGTTCAAGTAAAAAGTGTGAGCCGATATTGGAAGTCATAATAATTACGGTGTTCTTAAAATCTACAACTCGGCCTTGTGAATCGGTAATTCGCCCATCATCAAGTGCCTGTAAAAGGATATTAAACACCTCTGGGTGAGCCTTTTCGATTTCATCCATTAATATAACCGAATAAGGTCTTCTCCTTACAGCTTCCGTCAGTTGCCCGCCTTCTTCATAACCGACATAACCGGGTGGTGCACCGATTAGGCGTGAAACTGCATGCTTTTCCATATATTCCGACATGTCCATGCGTATTATGTGTTCTTCGCTGTCAAATAAAGACTCCGCTAATGCCTTTGCCAGCTCTGTTTTTCCAACACCTGTAGGCCCTAAAAATAGAAATGATCCAATTGGCCGGTTTGGGTCTTTTATTCCGGCACGTGCACGAAGGACAGCATCAGCCACTAAATTAACGGCTTCATTTTGTCCAATTACTCTTTCATGCAAAATAGATTCTAATTTCAACAGCTTTTCTCTTTCCCCTTCTACAAGTTTGGAGAGTGGAATTCCTGTCCATCTCGAGACGATATTCGAAATTTCTTCCCCTGTCACTTCTTCCCGCAGCAATCGCTCACCCTTTGCAGCTCCATCCTCTAATTCTTTCAGTTCCTTTTCTGCCAATGGAATTTGACCATGACGCAGTTCAGCCGCCCGGTTTAAATCATATTGATCCTCCGCCTGCTGAAGCTCCCGGCGCAACTTTTCAAGCTGCTCCCTTTTCTCCTGCACTTTCTGGATGTTTTGTTTCTCTAGGAGCCATTTTGCTTTCATGGTATTTGCCTGTTCCTTTAAATCGGCCAATTCCTTTAAAAGTGCTTCAAGCCTTAATTTGCTCCCTTCATCACTTTCTTTTTGCAGTGCAGCTTCTTCAATTTCCAACTGCATAACCCTGCGTGTCACTTCATCAAGTTCGGTTGGCATGGAGTCAATCTCGGTGCGAATCAAGGCACATGCCTCATCGACAAGATCGATCGCTTTATCAGGTAAAAATCTGTCTGTAATATAGCGATCTGATAAAGTCGCCGCTGCCACTAGCGCATGATCATGAATTTTTACACCGTGGTGCACTTCAAAGCGTTCCTTTAACCCTCTTAGTATTGAAATAGTGTCTTCCACATTCGGCTCTTGGACAAGTACCTGTTGAAATCTGCGTTCAAGAGCAGGGTCCTTTTCAATATATTTTCTGTGTTCATCAAGTGTCGTCGCTCCAATGCAATGAAGTTCCCCGCGTGCAAGCATCGGCTTTAACATATTACCGGCATCCATCGCTCCTTCGGTTTTTCCAGCTCCAACAATTGTATGAATTTCATCAATGAATAACAAAATTTGCCCTTCACTTTTTTTAATTTCATTTAAGACTGCTTTCAGTCTTTCTTCAAATTCACCCCTGAATTTTGCTCCGGCAATTAAAGCACTCATGTCTAATGAAAAAATTGTTTTATCCTTTAAGCCCTCGGGAACATCCTTTCTGACAATCCTTTGTGCTAAGCCTTCGACAATCGCTGTTTTCCCTACCCCCGGTTCTCCGATTAACACAGGATTATTCTTTGTCTTTCTAGATAGAATTCGAATCACATTGCGAATTTCGGTGTCCCTGCCGATAACCGGATCCATCTTCCCCGCTTTCACATCAGCCACGAGGTCTCTCCCATACTTTTTAAGAGCATCATATCCTGCTTCGGGATTTTGTGATGTCACTCTTTGGTTCCCCCTTATTTCTTTTATTGCATTTAAAATAGTTTCTGGTGTTTGTCCAAATGCTTGGATGATTTTTTTCATTTCTGAATTATTGGCTATTGTTGCTGCTAAAAGGAAATGTTCAACTGAAATATACTCATCGGCAAACTTCGCTGCAAACCCCTCGGCGCTCGCCAGTAATTGTTGCAGCTTTGCCGTGATATAAAATTTCCCCTGCTCAACCCCGCTCCCGGTGACTTGAGGTTTTTTAGCCAATGATTCCAAGAGACTTTTCCTTACTTTCTCAGAAGACAAACCTGCCTTTTCTAAAATAGCAGAAATAAGGCTGTCTTTTTGATTCATGAGTGTTAAAAATAAATGAGCCTCATCTACTTCTTGATGATTTTCTTTAATTGCTAAGGTCTGTGCATCCATAATAGCCTTTTGTAATCGCTCCGTCATTCGGTTTAAGTCCACTCTTCCCACACTCCTTTTGACCATTTTTGACCTATTTATTTTATTATAAATCATTCTATAAATAGATGTAAAATTTCGTACAGAGAAAAAGCCACCCGCAGTGGATGACCTTTTCAAAAGAGAGCATATAAAATTTTTTCACTTTTCTATTAAGGTTTCCGTTGATATGTCCAAACGCGGTTATGATTCGATGTCTCGGGAAATGGATCGCCTGCTTTAAGCTTTATTTTTTTAGGATGAAGCACATTATCTCCAGTTTCACCAATTTCTATATACACACCATTATTCGGAGCCTTTTTTCCTGATTTAAACTGATGATTTTGTCCCACATTTTTCCCTCCTTATTAGGTACATCTTTTATTATTTCCTTTTCGGCTTTGTCCATTATAGGAATATCTTTCAAATTCCATCACACATCGACAATATTTCCTAAGAAATAAGTCATAGCTATTTGAGTTTTTGACGATTGTATGAACTTATTCCACATTTATTGCTAAATATTCTTTGTTAACAATATAATTATAGTAATATCTTGCAAATCCAACCTTAACTGGCATTTATTTTTTAAAATCGTACCTTTAAAGGTGGTTAGTTGTATGCAGACAGTTAAAGAAATGCCCGTAACGTTGTCCCATCTCTTTGATATGGTTCATCATATGAAGAAGATTGAAAAAGGGAGTTTTCTATTTCAAGAAGGATCGCGAGCCGATGAATTATATATCGTTCAAAGCGGGATTCTTCAAATTAGTAAAATTATCCCGGATGGAAGAGAACTCACGTTAAGAATGTGCTCAAAAGGAGACTTTGTTGGTGAATTAAATTTATTCTCCCCTTCTTCAAGATATTTATTAAGTGCACGTGTTGTTGAAAGTGGTGAAGTGGCCGTGATCATGAAGGATGTTCTTGAGGAAAAACTTTCACAAAACCTGCCTCTTTCCTTTGAATTCATAAAATGGATGAGTATGCAATATCGCAAAACGCAAACCAAGTTTCGTGATTTAGTTCTTCATGGAAAAAAGGGAGCATTGTATTCAACCTTAATTCGAATTAGTAATAGTTATGGGATTAAAACGAATAAAGGAATTTTGATTGAATTACCTTTAACAAATCAAGAACTAGCTAACTTCTGCGGCACCTCACGTGAAGTCGTCAATCGATTACTAAGCGATTTAAGAAAAGCTGAGATTATTTCAATCGACAAAGGGACGATTACCATACATGACTTAGATTATTTAAAACAGGAAATCGATTGCGAGGATTGTCCAATTGAAATTTGTAAGGTTGACTAGGAAGGGAAACATCGGTAGATGGTAAAAAAATCGGTCATTTCGACCGATTTTTTTATTTAAGTAATACTATTTGCAGAGCAACTATGATGAAGAAAAAAGCTGAATTGATGATTTCGAAAATACCAATTTGTTTTGGTGATAACTTCTTACCGTAAAAAAGGACCGCCCTAAGCAAACTCGGAATATAGGCAAGCGCTATGATCCAAAAACCAAATACGAGCCAAGCAGCGACTAACAGTAAATGGTACGTCCATGAAATCCATTTGAATTTCGTATTTTTCTTTTCCCTAATCATCGATTTAACATAAAAAGTACAGCCAAGAAAAAACAGAATGGATGTTATAAAAGTAAAAGTGAATGGTTCAAACGTGACAACACCCCGCCCTAAATAACTGCTCGCCAATCCGGCAATTGAAAAAGCAAAAATAGCACTCATATCATTTATAAAAGCACGGTCTTGATTTTTTGAAGTATAGTATGCATTTATTATAAAAAACGGGATCATCATAAGGCCAAAGAAAACGATGGCGGGCCTTTCCAAGAGAGGTATCAGCAATAGCATTAAAGCAGGTACCATATAAATAAGCGTCCACTTTGTATAAAAATGAAGCTTTTTCTTTTTAAATAGAAGGAGCATCGGATAGGTTGCTAAGTACAATAAGAGCCAGCCAAGAAAAAACGGGATATGCTGCCACAAAAATCCACCATCAATTACACCAAGCCAAAAAGGAATAATCAGCATTGCCCACGCACCATGTTGTTTCGGTAAAAATAACTTCATTATATTCACTCCTCTTATCTGCCTGCCTTAACTATAAGTTAGCTAGTCAGAAAAATAAGTGAAGAGTATCACATATAAATGTAAAAAAGAAGGCATTGCCTGATAGGAAAGTTATTCTTTCCTATCGGCTAACAAAAACTCAACGATCCAGCTTATTGCTGTTTCATCGTCAATATGAAACACGGGGGCATTTAGTATCTCCTTAATAAGCCCCTTCAGTTCATGCTTCCAGTACACCACGGCCGTTACATTGTGTACTAATTCTAGTAAAGGAAGATCGCTATTATCCCTTATTAACACCATTTTGGGGTAATTCTCCCTTTTATATCCTTCAATCAAAATGACATTTGGGTGAAAGAATTTTAAGAGCTCAATCTGTTTCTCAAGATTGAGCTCGCAGTGTTCTGCCTGCAAGACCATCCTGTCTTCGCCTTTGACAATCGAGACATAAGCACCAGCAGTAAGATGTTTACCTGAATCCTTTTGTATCAGCACATCAGGCTTGCCGCCATGGCCATGATGTTTGATGGTCACCGTTTTAAGTTCACGAGCCGACAGTGCCGTTATCAGTTTAGAAGTAGTAGTTGTTTTACCGCTATTTTGATAACCAACCACCTGAAAAATGATAGGTTCTACCAAGGCCATTCACTGCCAACTTGGTCTTCAAGCAATAGGATTTCCACCTCGATACCCGCTGTATATCCTCTTGTGCCGCCAGGAAGAATCATTAGTGAATTCGCACCTGCAAGGCTCATGATGATGTTTGACTTGTCTAATCCGCTTGGTGTCGCTTTAAGCCTGCCTTCCTCGATAAAGGCAGAGCTGCGGACAAACCGTGTAAATGGATTAGCTTTTGGAAAGTCCACTTCTAGCTGCGCTTTTTCTTTTCTTAAATGTGGTTTTTCTGAAAAGAGCAGTTTTCTGATGATTGGTCGGGCAAACAATTCAAAGCCTACATAACAAGCAGACGGATTACCGGAAAGGCCAAATAAGATTTTTCCATTATATTCTGCCACTGTTGTCACACTGCCAGGACGCATTGCAACCTTATTAAATAAAACCTCCGCCCCCAATTTTTCATATATAGCAGGTAGGTAATCAAAATCGCCAACAGACACACCACCAGTGGTGATTAACAAATCAATTTGATTTAAAGAATTTTGTACGGCATCAAAGCAAGTATCAAATTCATCCGGCAATTTTCCAAAGTAATGAACAATTCCCCCTGCTCTTTCAATTTGAGCAGCAATCATATGGGAATTACTGTTACGAATTTTACCTGGCACTAACTCTTCTTCCACTTCTAAAAGCTCTGTTCCAGTTGCAAACAGACCAACAAGCGGTTTTTTTGCCACGGGTACATCCTTATAGCCGAAAGTAGCTAGCATGGCTTGAATACCCGGATTAATTAAAGTTCCTTTTTTTACTAAGACTTCGCCTTCTTTCGCGTCTTCGCCTGTAAAGGAAACATTTTCACCTTTGTTAAAACTTCGTTTAATGGACATAAAGGGTATTCCGTATTTTTCGTAGTCCTTAGCGACTTCAAACATGACAACCGCATCGGTTCCTTCCGGCATCATCGCCCCTGTCATAATTCGAACTGCTTGATTTTGACCGACAACCTTCGTTGATACCATTCCGGCACCAAGATGGTCAATCACTTCAAATTCGACTGGATTGGACAGTGATGCCTCACGAGTATCGATGGATCTGACAGCAAAGCCATCATACGGCGCCCGATTAAAGTGGGGCACATCACTTGTCGCTATTAAATCCTCTGATAAAAAGCGTCCAAAACTCTCATTTATCGAAACATGTTCTGTTACACCCTGTAATTGATGCTCCATTATTTTTTTAACTGCTTCACCAATTGAAATCGGTATTCTTCTTTCCAACAACATCATCAGCTCCTGCTTAATACTAGGTACTAATTTTTAATCTATGTATATAATTAAACCAGCTAATATTCATTATAAGCCTATAAAAAACTTGCTAACATATCAAATGTCACAATTTGAAGAAAAAATATAAAATCATAGCGAATGTGTGATACAGGTCACCTAATTAATATTCGTTTTCAATTATGCTTGAGTCAGAAATAAAATAACCTTTAAAACTCAAGGAGGATTTTATCATGACTTATACTATTACCGAAAATTCATTAGTTAAAGATATTGTAAACGAATTACCAAAAACAAGTGATATATTTAAAAAGAACCGCATCGATTTCTGCTGCGGCGGAAACATTCCTTTATCACAAGCAGTTTCACAAAATGGACTCGATATGGGCACATTATTGGCAGAATTAAATGCTGTTTTTGAAAAATACGAAAGTGCTGAAAAAGATGTCGAAGTTTGGACTGAATCTGATTCAAATACGATCATTGATCATGTCATTTCAAATTACCATCGTGCATCGGAAGAAGAGCTATCAATGCTCAGCCCTTATGTAACGAAGGTATCCCGTGTACACGGTGACAACCATCCAGAGCTGTTAAAAGTGAATGAACTCTTTTATGATTTTAAAAAAGAATTACTCGAGCATATGGAAAAAGAGGAAGCTATCGTTTTCCCATTAATTAAGCAGCTTGCGGATGGAACAGTTGAAAATCGCGATGAAGCCATCAATATGATTGTCGAGCTTGAAAAAGAACATGACCATGCTGGTGAGATTTTAAGACAAATCCGTGAAGTAACATCTGACTTTGAACTTCCATTGGATGCCTGCGGGACGTACCGTTTAGTATATGCACGTTTGGAAGCATTAGAAGGATTAACTTTCATGCATGTCCATCTTGAAAATAATATTTTATTCCCTCGATACATCGCATAAAACAACAGCCCGCTATCATGAGCGGGCTGTTTGTTTTTATCCACCTATATATGACATTTCAATCTTTTTACGTGTTTTGTGTGTCTCTGCTGTTCTTTCGTCCGAATATCTGTCATCTCGGCCATTCCAAATAGCTGTTATCCGCTCAGCTATTTGCTCATCGGTAGCCCCATTTCTCATGAAATTACGAATGTCATGGCCATTTCCGTTAAATAAACAGGTAAAAATCTGACCATTTGCAGAGAGGCGTGAACGTGTGCAGCTTGAGCAGAAGGATTCAGAAACGGAAGTAATAAACCCTACTTTCACGTCAACGTCGGAATAACGATAAAGCTTTGCCACTTCTCCAAAATATGCAGGATCAACGGGCTCCATCTCAAAATTCTCTTTCAATAAATGATAAATCTGCTTTTTAGTAATAACATCGTCCATCTTCCAGCCGTTTGTTGAGCCAACATCCATGAACTCAATATATCGAAGCTCTAAGCCGTGGTTTTTGCAGTATTCTGCCATTGGAATAATTTCAGTATCATTCAAACCTTTTTTTACCACCATGTTGATCTTGACTCCAAGACCAGCCTGTTTTGCCGCTTCTATCCCTTCTAATACTGGTCCCGTTTCAATCCCGCGTCCATTAATTTGTCCAAACAATTGATCATTTAAGGTATCCAGACTGACATTTACCCTTTTGAGACCTGCCGCTTTTAACTTACCAGCTAATTTTGGTAATAGGACGCCATTTGTAGTTAGGCCGATGTCATTTAAGCCTTCTATAGCAGAAAGTTTCTTGACAAGAATCGGCATATCCTTGCGAAGCAGTGGTTCTCCCCCTGTTAAGCGGATTTTTTCTACACCTAAACTGACAAATATTTTTCCCAGACGTTCAATTTCTTCATAGGTCAATAGGGCACTTCTCGGAAGGAATTCAAAATCCGGACCGAATTGGTCAGCGGGCATACAGTATTGGCAGCGAAAATTACAGCGATCTATGACAGAAATTCTTAAGTCACGTAAAGGTCGATTTAATTTATCTTTAATAATGGTTTTTTCCATTCGTCTCAACTCCATTATTTTCAAAGAAGCTATTTATTCTTAGTGTATCAGTGTTTTACTAAAAAAACTGTTACTTTATTCACTATTATAATACTTTTTATTATTATTCTTATCTTAACAGATGTTTGCCCATGAATAAACGATTGATTTTGGAAATCTTTATCCACTTAATACTCATATACATCCATTTTATAATACAATGGTTAAAATCAATTTTTTCATAATCGGCCGAAGTTTTCACTATATTGTCATTGTTTACTTCATTTTATTAACTAGTCTTGAGATAAAATATACCTAAGGAAACCTAACTTATCGGAAATATTAACTGGTTTATAAAATGATCACGAGGTGAATTGAAATGACAGCCACGATGAAGCCAACCCATTCCATTGAGATAAAAGAATTACTTAGATTTGCTGACCGGAAATTTAAAAGTGAAAGAGGAAGCTACCTATTTCAAGAAGGAATGATTGCAGAGGAGCTTTACATTATTATTTCTGGCAAGATTCAAATCAGTAAAATCACATCAGACGGCCGTGAGTTATCACTCCGAATTTGCGGCACAAATGATATTTGCGGTGAATTAACGCTGTTTACAGACAATCCTCGATATTTATTAAGTGCCAAGGTGCTTGAAGAAGGAGAAATTGCTGCAATAAAAAAAGATGTGATTGAAAGTGAAATTTTCCAAAATAGTAAGCTTGCCTTCGAGTTCATGAAATGGATGAGTGATCATTTTCGCAAAACGCAAACAAAATTTCGCGATCTTGTCTTAAATGGAAAACGCGGCGCCTTATTTTCAACACTTATTCGAATGTCAAACAGCTATGGAATCCCAAAAGACAATGAAATATTAATTGACCTGCCATTAACCAATCAAGAACTAGCAAATTTCTGTGGTACCTCTCGTGAAAGTACAAATCGCATCCTCAGTGAACTAAAACAGGATAAAATTATTTCTATTAAAAAAGGGAAGATTTCAATTTTGGATTTGCAGTATTTAAAAGAAGAAATTGGCTGTGAAAATTGCTCAACTATTTACTGCAATATTGAATAAGAAGGATAATCTCACCCTTTTTATTTTATACAAGACTGTCCCTCGATCATGAGACAGCCTTGTTTTTATTTTGGCTTTTTTCTTATTGAGTCTGCTTCTCTCTAAATGCTTTTGGAAGATAAACGCAGAATGGTTCACTTTCAAGATAATCTCCTGTCATGGCATAGGCTCTTGACCTTGAACCACCGCAAACGTAACGGAATTCACAAACACCGCATTTACCCTTAAATTCGTCAGGATTTCTTAATGCCTTGAAGATTGGTGATTCACGGTAAATTTCCGCTAATGATGTTTCACGAATGTTTCCAGCTTTAACAGGTAAAAGACCGCTAGGATATACATCGCCAACATGGGAAATAAACACAAAGCCATTTCCATCATTCACACCTTTAGGTGCACGTCCAAGACCATCAATTGAGCCGGTTAACCCTTTTTCAGTTAAGGCACTTAAATAGTCGATTTCATCTGTCTGCGCTTTTGCTTCGCGCATTTTTTGCTGAATAACTACACGTCGGTAATGCATCGCTTCTGTTGTTTTAATATCAAAGGATACCCGTTTACTAAGGTCATATAGCCACCTTAGCACCTTTTCATGTTCGACAGGTGAAATCATATCCGAAACCTGTCCTCTTCCGGTTGGAACAAGGAAAAAGACGCTCCAAAGTACACAATTTAATTCCTCCACCATTTTTGCCATTTCATCGAGGTATTCAACATTATATCTAGAAATAACTGTATTAATCTGAATCGGAATTTCAAGGTCATGTAAATATTTAATCCGTTCCATTGTCAGATCAAAAGATCCGGCCGTTCCCCGGAAATGGTCATGGATTTCTGCCGTCGGTCCATCAATACTAAACGCCCAGCGAGAAAGACCAACTTCTTTAGCTTTTTGAATGGCTTCTTTCGTTACATTTGGGGTAGCACTGGGTGTCATTGAAACCCGTACGCCCTTTTCCACAGCATATTTAGCAATTTCAAAGATATCTTCCCTCATCAATGGGTCGCCGCCGGTAAATACGAGGATTGGATTATTCATATCATATATTTGATCAATTAGATTTTTGCCTTCTTCAAAGGATAGTTCGCGAGGGTCCCTAGTGTATTGTGCATCTGCACGGCAATGCAGACATTTTAATTGGCATGCACGTGTCAACTCCCAAATGACGATAAATGGATCTTTATTAAAATCTCGATTAAAAGACAAACGAAACCCCTCCTAAAACAGCTATTACAAACTCATACAGCCTTAATACTCTGTATTATAAAAGTGTTTATGTTAAAAAAAAGTGAACTATCTCACAACCTTAACGCTATATATGACCATTTTGTGAAGTGTAAAAAAAAACAGCAGAGGTTCTGCTGTTTTAGGAAATTGTTATTACTTCATATTTTGCTGCTAGGTCGATAAAGTCGCCCATTCCACTTATTTTGCCAACAGATAATTTATCTGTTACTTCATAGTGGTCAGCACATGTTTTACATGCTAAAATCTCTACACCTTTTGCTTCCAATTCTCTCAAATGAACGGAAACAAATGACTCTTCGGTCATCGTTAACACCCCGCTGTTCATACAAAAGACAGCTACGGGAAGTTCTTCTTTTTGCTTTAATATCGTAAAAAATGTTTCAAGGATATTCTCACCAAGTATTTCGTCGCCTCTGCCCAGCTGGTTTGAGCTCACTAAAATCACTTTGTTTTTCATATGTTTTTTGACTCCTAACGAATTCCTAAAGCAATTTTCGCATACCGTGACATCATGTCTTTATTCCAAGGCGGGTTCCAAACAATATTTACTTCTGTATCTTTGATCTCTGGGATGTCAGCCAGAGCTCTTTTCACTTGATCTACAATTGTTCCAGCAAGTGGACAGCCCATTGCTGTTAACGTCATCGTAACCTCCGCCTTGCCCTCATCGTCCATTTCAACATTATAAACTAAACCCAAGTTAACAATGTCAACGCCTAACTCAGGGTCAATAACTAACTCTAATGCACCCATTATATTTTCTTTTAATTCTTCGTTCATATGGATTCACTCCTTATTATTTTTATATTTACTTCATGGAATGTTTTTATTACAATTTCCAAAAAGCAATTAAATAAATCCACTTCCGCTAGGCACATAAAAAGTATATAGTTTTTTGATGGCTTTTGGTGTGAATTTTTTTACAGTTTGGATATAAAATTGTTAACATAGTAATTATAGATATAAAAATTTCCATTCATTATGAAAACTTATCATAAATGTAGTGTAACATGTAGACAAATTTTTTCCTAAAGCATTGCATTTATTAATGAAAATTCGCTATAAGAAGGAGTTCATATGACAGAGAAACATTTAATCGCATTAGATTTAGATGGAACATTATTAAAAGATGATAAAACCATTTCCTTGAAAAATAAGGAGATAATCCAAAAAGCAAGAGCGGAAGGTCATATTGTCATGATTGCCACGGGAAGACCTTATCGTTCCAGTGAAATGTATTATCACGAATTAGAATTGGACACACCTATTGTTAATTTTAACGGAGCTTTTATGCATCATCCACGTAACCATAGCTGGGGATTTTATCATGAACCGCTTGATGTTAAGGTGGCAAAAGATATTGTTGAGGCATGCAGAAGCTTTCATTTTCACAATATTATTGCCGAAGTGATAGACGATGTTTATTTCCATTACCACGATGAAAAGCTTTTAGATATTTTTAGCTTTGGCAATCCAAGAATCACCACAGGTGATCTACAAAATTTTCTAAAGGATTCACCTACAAGTATGCTGATCCATACAGAAGAAGATCAGCTTAAGCAGATACGTGACCATTTATCTGAGGTGCATGCAGAAGTGATTGAGCAACGTAGCTGGGCAGCCCCATGGCATGTTATCGAAATCATTAAAGTTGGTTTAAACAAAGCTGTAGGCTTGAAAAAGGCTGCTGATTACTATGGGATACCAGCTGAAAGAATTGTTGCTTTTGGTGATGAGGATAATGATTTGGAGATGCTTGAGTATGCCGGCCATGGGATTGCAATGGGAAATGCGATTGAACAAGTAAAGAATATCGCTAATGAAGTGACCCTTAGTAATGAAGAAGACGGGGTTGGTCAATATTTGGCTGAATTATTAAATTTAAAATAGAAGTCACATTTTCGCCATTGTTTACCTAATTGAACACCCTGCCTTTGGAGCATACTATTTTTTGAGACAGCTTTGCTGTTTCAATATGAGCTTTTTAGCATATTGGAGGGATTCGAATGGGTAAATCAAACAAATCAAAACGCTTTGTCCAGCAAGGAAAGGATACCGTTAACAAGCATGCCGAACGGATTCCTTATCACATGACCTACGCTGAAGCAGAAGCTCAGAAAATGGCCAATGTGCACGAATCCTCGCTTGGAGGAATTTAACATGGGAAACCAATTGTTCCAGGAAGCACGTAGATTTGTGGAGATGGCGAAGTCCGCTAACCCAAATGATCTTGATTCTGCGGTCGTAAAAGCAAAGAATGCACTTAGTTCTGCTTTTGCAAACTCGACTGTAGCAGAGCAAGCCCAGCTCCAACAAATGCAACAAGAGCTTGATCAGATTCAATAGCAGGAAAAGCGGAAGCACCATAACAAGGCGCTTCCGCTTTTCTGTTTTGTCTAGCTGCAGCGCCTAGCCCCTCGAGGTCATAAGCCAATCCGGCAAGAAGGTTAAAAAACAACCTTCTCACCGGCTCGTCTTATGCTTGGCTACAGAACGCTCTCGCATTCTGTACGCATTAAGGGAGACTAAGCCGAATTTCCAATCGACTAAGTCTCCCTATATCGGGGCTGACCAAGGCGCTTCCGCTTTTCTGTTTATTCTCTTCGAAAAAAGCCATATACTGCGGCTGTTTGGACGATGTTAGTAAATGCATGGGGATCTACTTCCCTAATGATTTTCTCCAAATCATAAAGTTCATAGCGGGTAATGACAATCATCAACATATCTTTTGGTTCATTGGAGAACGCTCCTTTCGCAGGAAGCATTGTAATCCCTCTAACAAGTGATGCATGAATCGCCTGTTTTAGTTCTTCCGCATTTTTGGTAATAATCATCGCTGTTAGTTTTGCGTGCCTAGTATGGATGGCATCTATTACTCTTGTCGAGGCATATAAAACAACAAGTGTGTAAAGGGCTTTCTCCCATCCATATAAATACCCAGCAGTCATTACTATTATCGCGTTTAAGACAAACATATAGGGCCCCACTGGTTTGTCCTTCATCCTTGATAAAACCATAGCGATGATATCGACACCGCCGGTGGATGCTCCCCATTTTAAGGTAATTCCAACCCCAATAGCTTGAATGACACCACCAAATACAGCATTAAGTAAAATATCATGTGAAAATTTGTAGACTGGAATGATTGTGAGAAATAAAGACGAAAGCACAACACTTATAAAACTATAAAATGTAAAAGATTTACCTACCTTCTTCCAACCGAGAATGGCTACAGGTATATTTAGCACAAGTAATAAAAAGCCCATCGATACATGGATTGGTGTATAATCACTAAGTACTTTCGAAAGTAATTGAGCGATTCCTGTAAAACCGCTGGAATAGACATTCGCTGGGATAAGAAATAAATTCATGGCCAGTGCATTTAATACTGCACCAAGAATTACAATAAATATTTTTTTCGTTTGAAGCCAAATCAAAGGTATGTCCCCCTTTTAAATCTCAAAATAGGTAATTGTATTTTTAAGTCGAAACCGATAAACTGAAACTAACTATATAAGTTTTGAAAGCAGGTGAGCTTCATGCCGGTAAAAATACTCGCTGACAGCGCATGCGATTTACCAAAAAGTTTTTATGAAGAAAATCATGTTACGTTATTTCCCTTAAAGGTTGAAATTAATGAACAAGAATATGAAGATGTAAAAACGATTGATCCGAAAACTGTCTATGATGCCATCCGCAGTGGAATTGTTCCCAAAACATCTCAAGTGTCTCCCCTTTTGTTTGAGGAAGTTTTTACAGAAATGGCGAAAAAGAACGAAGATGGAATCTACATTGCCTTTTCTTCTGAGTTATCCGGAACATATTCAACCGCTGTTATGATTCTTGACCAAGTGAAGGAAAAATATCCAAACTTTCAATTAACGATTTTGGATACGAAATGTGCATCTCTTGGAATTGGTCTTATAGTTCAGGAAGCAGCAAGGCTCGCAATGGATCATGTGACAAAAGAAAAGATCTTGGAAGATGTCCTATTTAGAAGCCAGCATATGGAGCATATTTTTACCGTAGAGGATTTAGATTATTTGGCAAAAGGCGGCAGGGTTTCGAAAGCATCGGCATTTTTAGGTGGATTATTAAATATTAAGCCAGTCTTAAATATGGAAGACGGGAAACTCGTTCCGATTGAGAAAATCAGAGGAAAAAAGAAAGTGTTTCGCCGGTTAATCGAAATAATGAACGAACGAGGATCAAATTTGCAGGAGCAAGTCATTGGGATCAGCCATGCTGATAATGAGGAAACCGCACTGGAAGTAAAAGCGATGATGGAGGAAGAGTTTCATCCTAAAGGGGTTTATATCTCTTCGATTGGCTCAGCCATTGGGGCCCATACAGGTGCGGGTACGATTTCCATTTTCTTTTTAAACCAATTGCCATCATAAATAAAGGAGTGAGGACCTCACTCCTCAGATTGTCGAGAAAGGGTATTTTTCTTGGCAATTTTTTATTTTGTCTGAATCTAAATGACCGATTTTTTTGAATTGATTGCCTCTGCTAACAGGCCTGTTGATTTCCGCTCCGGGCACTCGCTTTCCGCGGGGAGGTCCTGGAGCCTCCTCGGCGCTTTAGCGCCTGCGGGGTCTCCAGTGACCTCACTATCCCGCAGGAGTCGAGTGCCCTCCGCTCCAATCAACAGGGAGGCAGATCAACCTAAAGAATGGCAACACACCTTTTCTAGCCTTGCTAAATGCGTTCCAATCTTTTTATATTTTGGCTGTGGAACTGGTTCCTTAAATTTCAAACCTAAAAGAAGTTTGTTCCTATTTCCCTTTCTAATTGACGTTCAGAACGAATGCCATAAATATAATCAATAAACATCATTATAAAAAGAATAAGAGGATCAGTAGGGAGTCCATTATCTTCGCTATAATAAGGACGGGCTTTTTCAAGAAGAAACGAAAAATCAATATATTTATCAATCAAACGAAGAAGGTGGTCATCCGGAATTAATTCATCAATTGAAACAAATTAATTTCGGCTAGACTCTTTTGGTCAAAATATTGAATTCACAACTTGTTTTTATTATTTATTGGTTGAGATGGTGGTCTTTATTGAAGCCACACTGTTGATTGGAGCGGAAGGCGCGAAGACTCCTGCGGGAGTACGGGGCAGGGGAGACCCCGCAGGCGCTGTAAGCGCCGAGGAGGCTCCCCGGCACGCCCGCGGAAAGCGAAGCGCCTGGAGCGCAAATCAACAGACTTGTTGAACAGCCTATCTAATAATAATACTATAATAAATTAACGCAGTAAATCACCAAAGAGCCTGGATGAGGTTAAAGGCTATCGAAAGTTTTTCGACAGCCTGAGGTGTAAGGACTTTACTCCTTTTATTTATGATCTGTTTTCTTTGAGTACTGATTTTTCCCTGCCTGACGATTTTTCTCACGCATCATATTCTTTTCGTGGTGAAGAGCATTATTGTCTTTTGCTTTTTTATCATTATCAGATGTGTGCGGCATATTCGTACTCCCTTCAAAATTCCTTGCAATCCTTAGTGTAATCATAAAGAAAAAGAGTATGTAAAAAATCAGCTAATCTTTTTTTACATATGTCCAGCTGCCTTCTTGATATGCTTTACCCTCTTTCATCAGCTTTCCAAGAGCACGTTTAAATGCCCCTTTGCTTAAGCCGAACCGTTCTTGAATTTCTTCCGGCATGCTTTTATCACTATACGGCATTGCACCATTTCTACTGATTAAATACTCATAAATTCTCGCTGCATCCAGATCTTGTGATTCCTCTTTTCTTGCAAGCAAGGAAACGTTAATGGTTCCATCTTCCTTGACGTCAATAACCCTCCCTTCTACTCTTTCTCCTAAACGCGGCTCCTTTCCGCGCTGTGATTCATGAATAAATCCTTTAAAGCCTTCAATCGTATAGACCCAGCTTCCCACCTTGGCTGTCCGGTAAATATGACCTTGTACATTTTTGTTAAAATCTTTACTAGATGCTTTGACTGAAATAGATTGAATAACCTGATCACTCGCAAGCTTTGCATAAATAAGATGATTTCGATTCACTCTTAAAGTAATATAGACTAAATCCCCTGCAT
>Ga0213825_1000697_pt1 | contig 24202 bp, 28 predicted proteins | sample MC6MC0900MG_FD_179896 | JGI IMG/M metagenome (GOLD analysis project Ga0213825, IMG submission 179896) | Enriched soil aggregate microbial communities from Iowa State University, Ames, United States - MC6-MC0900-MG | ecosystem: Environmental > Terrestrial > Soil > Unclassified | place: USA: Iowa... | reverse complement strand
ATAAAGATTATTGCGTCATTGTCCTCTACCGCATACTTATATCCGTTCTTTATTTCCGATACAACTTCGGGAAAGGCAGGTGCAAAGGAAGGTGTTGAATTTTGATATGATTGGATTATACGGGACATATTACCCATTATTTCACTATCCATTTTGTTAGCAACTCTAATCTCTGCATCAGATACATTTTCAAAAGGCTTGTATTCCTCCATGTTCATTCCCCCATGTACTTGCTGGATAAAAAAGCTTAATTTTAGGAAGGCCTCATAGTATACCTGGTTTCCAAGAGGTATTATTGTATAGTGCATAAAGCAACCTTGTTCAAGCCATAAAACAGCAACCTTCGCATAAAGATTCCTTATAAGCTCAGATGGTTGATCCAATCTGATTGCAATGCCCTCATAGGGAACCCATACATACCTGCCTCTTCTACTATCAACCTTTATTTCTCCTATTATATATCCTACTAGTTCACCATTAGCAAATGCTCCTATCCCAATGACTTTATTATCAGCAAACAATTTTCCAAGTGAATCTGTGATATATTTTGCATTAAGGCAACTGTTCTTCAGCAAGGGAAACACTTTACTCTCAAGATTTTGCCTACTTATTAGCAAATCAACCATTGCAGCTACATCATCAATAGTAATTAATCTGAATTCATATTCCCTCATTTATATCCCCCAGATCGAATTTATATTATATTAATATTCTAGTCTAACAAATTAATATTAACTATATAAAAAACAATTCATAGTTGTTTATTGCATACATTTAAATCTGTCATCCTAAAAAACAACCTCGAAGCATTGGTGTAACCCAACTCTAGGCTGCTTTCGCCTTTAATTGTGGTACGTTTCACCGTACCGTAAGTAAAAAAACTTAGACTTCCCCGTATACAATATAATTAATAGTATATCCTTTATCTATTGCAATTCCAATAAATGAAGATAGAATACTCTTCGTAGCAGAAGAAATTCTAATAATTTTGGTTTTCCACAGATACAATTCATAATTTAAAACCATCTTTAAATATATAATCTACCTCATAATTAAAATAACTGAAACTATACTCATTATTAAATATAAACATTTATTCCATCTATATACTCTGGCACCACCATATGATTCAAATGGATATACAGCTAGAATACGAAATATTATAAATGTACTTACAATCTGACTTAAGTATTTAAATAATATATTTTGTTGCATCATAATCTTTGAAACTACTACTATAACTAAAAGAAATATCCATTCAAATAAGGCTGGAATTCCCATATCTCTTTTAAACTCTTTAGTATTTTCATATCTTTCAGGATACCAATTTCCTATTAAGGGATAGGCTGCTCCTATATTAATAAAAGCAACTACTACTGCTCCACAACTATTAACCCTAAACTTCCACTTTCTTTTAGAAAATAAGATTCCTAAGTAACTAACAACTACACCACTTGCTAGTAAGCCAATATAAGAAAGAATATACATTCCCCAATTACTTCTATTGTTAAGTAAAAAGCCTAATATCATCAATAAAAAATTTGCTAAAAGATAAAATCCAATTTGAGTTTTTGTTTCAACCTCTTTTGGTTTAACTTCCCTTCCTTTAACCTTTAAGTAAAATTCCATACCATTAGATATAAAAGCTGGAGTAACAAAATATTGCTTTAGCATTAAACCTACTCCTAATTCTTTTGTAGCTTCTAGCATACTAGTTTGTGAGAATCCATTATTTAAAAGTGACTTCCAGGAAGCAACATTATCATCCTTAACCATTGCTGCTATAGCAGTACAACCTTCATTCCATAAATATTCAAATGTTTCTTTATATAACTTTCTTCCAACACCTTGATTATGATAATCTGGATCTACAAAAGCGAAATCTATATATGCAAGCTTTTTATCATTAGCTATTATATATTTAATAGTCATTCCACCAACAATTTTATCATCAATAACTGCTACCATTGCCTCTTTAGGTTTACTTACGAAAAACCTTTCCACGCCAAGAAAGGCCTTTTGACCCACTTTCTTCACTACCTGTGCTTCTTCAGCTTTCATTTTTCTAATTGTTATCATAATATCCCCCTTATATTTATTACTAACAATCTTATTAATTTCATTTATATTTCTATTATTTCCCTACCATTCTTATGCTGATTCTATCAGTTCTGATCTTATATGCTCTAGACCAATACATTCACACCTATCCCTAATTTTAATAACATACTATAGCCAAGATCATTTTCCATAAACAATCTACTAAAAATTTATCTTCTCCAATTCTCCACAGACATTTTTGATAATGAAATTGTACTACAATTAATATATTCATTTCATCATCTCCAACTTTTTAAAAATACTTCTCATTGTATAAATAATCTTTACTACAAATCCCTATTTATCTAGCTATTTTTTCCAATAACTTACTGAAATAATTATAACATAAGCCAATGACACATTTAATATCATTGGCTTAATTTTAATATTTTGTAAATTCCTTTTAATTTTGGTCCTCCATAGATACGCTTCACCGTACCGTAAATAAAAAAGTCTAGATTTCCCCATATACAATATAATTAATAATATTTCAAATTCAAGTTTTAATTACATATTTCTAAAAAAATAACACTTTGTTTAAAAACCCCCTGTTTAAAAACGAGGGTGCTGAAAACTTAAACTTTTTCAGTACCCTCATATTTTCATATCTTACTTTTTAGGCTAAGCCCAATATCATTTGGTTAACTAAATGATATTGAAATATTGCCTCCATCCTTTTTCGTCCTATCTAAAAAAGCTTTCATATTCTAATATATTAATTAAGCCCTATTTTTTCTTTACTGGAATCCAAACTTCGCTATAGTAATTTTTATCTAAAATCCCCTTTTCATACTCACTTGGATCACTATACATTTCTATATTATAACCTGCAGCAATCTCATAATCTCTACAGTTTGGTAACCACTCTGAAAATATTTTCTTATTAGTTTCTTGAATTGATGCTGCGCCTGGTCCATAACAAGGGAAAACAGCCCAAGTAAACTTAGGAATTGTTTTAACTATATATCCTTCCATACCTTCTTTCTCTTTAGAATAATCCTCTGCAATAAGGTACTCAAATTCATTACCACCCATTTCCTCATCAATGTTAATACCATACATTCCACATATATCCTTTAACTTTCCTTGTGAAATATGCTCATTCCAGAATGAAGGTACCTCCGTAAATGCTGAATCATATTTAAATTTCTTAGACGCTCCTACAACCTTAAATGCATCCTTCTCAAGTATTTTATAATCCATAATATATCCACCTTCCAACGAAAATTTGATTTTAAGGGCAACAAAGGACTTTATCATTGCACCCTCTTTACGAACCGCAGATGGTGTAACTCCATGAAATCTTGTAAAAGCTTTAGTAAAGCTGTCTGGAGAATCATATCCATACTTTATTGCAATATCTATTATTTTTCCATTAGTAGATAAAACCTCACTGCCGGCAAGTGCAAGTCTTCTTCTCTTAATGTACTCACTTAATGAATAGCCACATAACATTCCAAATCCTTTTTGAAAATAAAAAGGAGAAATATTTACCCTATCTGCAATTTCTTTCATGGATAAATCCTTTGTAATATTCTCTTCAATATAAGAAATAGCTTCTCTAATACTTTCAATCCATTCCATAATTTTTACCCCCCCTTCCAATTCGTTAATCTAATCTTACCATCATCAAAGATTGACATCCCGACTTTTTAAGCTTTCTTTTGTCCTATAATTATTATACCAATTTCTATAGCATCATCATTGTTATTCTATTACTTTCGATATATTCACCTACACAAATTGGAATTTATCAGACTCCTATAATCTAAAATCTATCAACCAAATTACCATTTATTATTAATTAGTTAATACTAATGTGTTTACATTCGCTTATCGAAATATCTTAATGCAAACAATTCTATGGCATTACGTAAACCGATGAATAATACGCCATAAATTAAAACGCGATTCAAAGTAAGGGTTATTTGAATATCAGAAAATAGCAATATCGCATCTGCGACAGCTAAAAATACTATCAATATATAGTTTAAATAATTCGCCGCATTATTTGCTTTGTTCTGGATCAATTGCCAACGTTCGTCTTTTTTATATTCAATTTCCTTTTTAGCTTTCCATAGATAAAGAAAAAGAGTAATGCCAGTACCAACAATAAGGAAAAATAAAATAGTAGTTTGTTCATTCATCGTTTTCACCTTCCTTGTGTTCAAAAACTTCATTGATTGAAACGTTAAAAACTTCTGCAATTTTGAAAGCTAATTCTAATGAGGGAGTATATTTATACTTCTCAATTGATATAACCGCTTGGCGGGAAATACCTGCCCTTTCAGCTAAATCAGCTTGCGTCCAATCACGCTCTGCTCTCAAAACCTTAATTCGATTCTGTATCAATGTATTACCTCCTTAACAAAATGTAATCATTTATTTACATTTATATTGTAATCTACTAATTACATTTTGTCAATAGAGGAATACTTTTTTTATACATTAATATCCAGGTAAATATTTTCTGCCTTACATAGTAAATTTCTTTTGTAAGTACAAAAATTAACCGGCAGTTTAAATTCAAGTCCAAATTTGACTACCTGTTTTAGTGTATATATCACAATTAATCCTGCCAAACTATAAATGAAGGAATTTTATGAAATAGAATAAACATATATTCTGAAATATGTAAGGACGGTAAGTTAATGATGGATACATCTAATACGCATTGGAAGTTTATATCTATAATGATGATATTGCTAATACTAGTAATAGTTTCTTTCACAATGATTTTTAAAGGAAACAATGAAGCACAACCAACTTTTGTAGTAGAAAGTAGTGATAATGATATTATTCCAAAACCTCTAAGTTATGAAAAGGATGAGGGTAAATTTATACTTAAAAAAGATGCTTCAATTTATGTAAAAGGAAATACTGAAGAAGAGACAGAAGAAATTAGTAAAATTGCAGAATTTATAAGAGGAAAATTAAAGACATCAACTGGCTTTGAATTAAATATTATTAAATCAGATAATCCTTCAGCTGGTAGTATTTATTTAACTACAATAGGCTCAGAAAAAGATCAAGGCAATGAAGGATATAAAATAATAACTACTCCTGAAAACGTTAAAGTTATAGCATATAAGCCAGAAGGACTTTCAAGAGGAATTCAAACATTAAGACAACTATTGCCGGCAGATATTGAGAAAGATACTGTAGTCACTGATGTAGAGTGGAGTATTCCTGTTTCAACAATATATGATAAACCTGAATACAGTCATAGAGGGTTAATGATTGATGTGACTAGACACTTTTTTACTGTAGATGAAATTAAACGTCAAATAGATCTTGCTGCTCAATACAAAATAAATAGAGTTCATCTACATCTTACTGATGATCAGGGGTGGCGCATAGAAATAAAAAAATGGCCAGACTTAACTGCTATAGGTGGAAGTACACAAGTAGGTGGTGGACCTGGAGGATATTATACACAAGAAGAGTTTAAAGATATAGTTAAATTTGCAGCTGAACGATATGTAGAAATAATTCCAGAGATTGATATGCCAGGGCATACTAATGCAGCATTGGCTTCTTATGATTTTCTAAATCCAGATGGTAAAAAGAAACCTTTATATACAGGCACAAGCGTAGGGTTTAGTTCCTTAATGACTCATGATGAAAAAACATATGAATTTATTGATGATGTAATTAGGGAAGTTTCTGAGATATCCCCTTCAAAATATATTCATATAGGAGGAGACGAAGCATATAGTACTAAAAAGGAGGATTATGATTATTTTGTAGGTAGAGTATCTAAAATAGTTGAGAAGTATGGCAAAACTCCAATAGGTTGGGATCCAATTGATACATCTCCAAAAATAGATTCAAGTGTAGTATTGCAAAATTGGAAAGATTCCAATGAAGCAGCTAGGAAAAAAGAAATGCAAATGATTATTTCAATTGCACCCAAAGCTTATTTAGACATGAAATATAACGAGAATACGCCATATGGAGTAAACTGGACAGGTTACATTCCTGTAGAAACTGCATATAAATGGAATCCTACTGATTATGCTCCAAAGGAATTAATTTTAGGTATAGAAGCACCGTTATGGACAGAAACAATTGATAATACAAAAGCTATGGATTATATGATATATCCAAGATTATTAGGTTATGCTGAAATAGGTTGGACACCTAAAGAGGCTAGAGATTGGATTGAGTATAAGAGTAGGTTAGAGAAGCAAGGGGAACGAATGAAAAACCAAGGAATAAATTACTACAATGATAGTAGTGTATGGGGATCTAATGGGTTAGATTTTGCGCCATAGAATGTTAAGTAATATTTATAATAATAGATTTGCATTTGGCAATAAAGCCTTAACCTCTACTAAAATATAATCTTTTTATACATTACTTAGGAAACTCAACTCACATTCGCTCACTGAGTAAGTTCTGCTAATTAGATCAAAGGTTTAGAGCATCACTTAAAAATTAAGGTTAAGTTCCTTGGTTTTGATATAGAAGTTAAAATCAAAGAAAAAAGTGCCCCATCCTGCAAAGAGTAGCACTTTTTCTTATTTAAAAATATAAATTGGAATTTGTCAGACTTCATATTATGCTCATAATCTGTATTAAAAGCTATCATCAAAGGCCTTAACTTTGTCGCGATTTAGGTCATCATCATATATGTCGGATTCGTAGTATTTCCCTCCACAAGCTGCGGATAAATATTTCGGTATCAGTTCCATACCCATAAAAGCAGGATAATTATATCCCTCAGAATCTGTTATGCCAAATGCCGAAGCTTCCTTGAATCCAAATTGTGGATAGTATTCTGGTCGTCCAAAAAACAATATTGCTCCATATCCCAACGATTTTGCTTTATCTATCATGGCGCTTATAAGTGCTGAACCAACACCTTGTCGCTGATACTCAGGCAGTACACTGATTGGACCAAAATTCAAAACAGGCAAAGTTTTATCAGATGTTTTAACTGTCGCTTCGCTGCAAATAATATGTCCTACAACAGAGTTATCAACTTCTGCGACCAAGCTTAACAATAGTATTCCGTCTCGTTTGCGCAATTCGTGAACCATCCAATGTTCAAACGGACATCCAATTTGCCCACGCTCAACTCTTCCGGGATAGGAAAAGGCAAGTTTCGTTATTTCTTCCACACGATGATAATCTTTTTCTTGCTCAAGTCTAATAAAAATATCCATTATATCTCTCCTTTAATTGCAGGAGTTACAAATAATGCCTCCTGATTATGTTGTTTATTTTCATCACTTTATCGACCCTACCTTTCATAAATAATATTATCATAACGCTTTTGCGATATAACCAAGGTTATATAAATAATCTTCACAACAAATTACTATTTACCTTATACTTAAAAGGTTGATTAACATTTATTTAAGCTCTCTCAATTATACCATATTTTGTAAACCTTTTTCACTAATGAACTTATTATATTTTATTACTTATGATACAGTATTTTCACCTATGAAAATGGCCCTGACCAAGTAATTTCAATGGTTAAGGCTAAAAACCGCATTTACTTAGCCTTACTCAAATCTGCGTCTAATCCTTTCAATGCAGCTTTAGCAGTTATCATAAAGAAAGAGCCGACAACTGTGATTTCACTCACGGTTATCGGCTCTACGTCTTAGCGTCTAGCTCTTTGATAACTGATATATTCAGTTGTTTTACATTGATTATCGTTTCCTGTTTACACTTGGGACAAAATAGCGGGAAGTTTTCAAGTGCCGTATCAACACGTATCTTGACCCTTGTTTTGTTGCCACAGACCGGACATAATATCCACTCGTATTTACACACTTTACCATCCCTTTAGTTGATGTTTTTGTTAACCACTATCATTTTATAATGCCTACAAACATTAAGCTGCTTTTCAATGTACTCCACCTTTGCGGGAGGCCAGACCTTTCACTTCAATTGCTTTTTCAATCCCGATATCGTCCTTTTACTTTGTTTTATCCGTAGCCTTTTTCATGTCCTTGTTGACTTCTTGGTCAACAGATTCTTGATAGATGTCAGCGTAAGTTTTTGAATCTTTGATTAGATCGTCGCAGAAAGCTGCTACGTCACTGCCCGTCACTTCGAGTACGCCTTTCCCTAATGCTGCTCCATCTTCAAAAAGATCGATAATCCCCGAGAGCAACCCTATCCCGTCGGTTAGCTCAACAGGGCCGACCTTAAATAGATATTTTTGAATCTCTTTATAAACAATCTGATAATCTTTCGGGAGCATTTTAACACGCGCCACGTGCGCTCGCCACTCTTTTTTGCCTTCGATGATATCTTGTATTCTCATTTTATCCTCCTATTTACCTAATCTTTTAGCGATATTATTGTTGAGTTGCTTGCGCCACTTGTCGCGAAAAGACTTTGCCCCTTCTTCGCCGACCAGCGCTGAACAGAAGCCTTTGATATCGTCACCCAAAACCTCTTGTACACTCTGACCGTCCGCAGCCGTTTCTTCGAGCAGGCCAAGCACACCGTCAAGAATTGGCATGAGGTTGCGACCGGTGAAATCTGAGTGTGGCCAAAGATTAGCCTTAATTTTTTCCCATGCCGCTTGATAATCAGCTGGTAGATTTTTGGCTCGCGATTCAAAAGTTTTCAATTCTTTAGTCATGTCGCTTCCCGTAATTTTTTCCCAAAAATTCATGATTTCTTCTCCTTTAACTCGTTAATTTTTGTTGAAACAAATTCCCATTTTGCCCAGAACTTCTTTAGTTCTTCACATCCTGCGTCATTAAGAGTGAAAAACTTTCGTGGAGGTCCCATATCAGATGGCTTTTTTGTAGTTTTCACCAATTTATTTTTTTCAAGCCTTACCAATATGGTATAAACTGTCCCGTCTACAACATCCGAAAATCCGAGCGCATTCAGCCTCCTCGTAATCTCGTAACCGTATATTTCCTCGTGGCTGATGATTTCAAGAACACAGCCTTCTAGCACGCCTTTGAGCATTTCCGTAATATTTTCCAAATAAATCACCTCTTCAGTATCTAGTATTACCGATATTCAGTATCACTTACTACCACTATATAGTATCACGTAGTAGCGGTAGGGTCAATATGGTATATTTATTTTTACAAATGAGATTTAAAATAATACTAAAACGGATTTCATCCTTCTTAATATCTTTAATAAATATCTTTTCAATACAATAAGTATATTCTGCATCAGCCAGTTTCCCTTGACTCAATATCTGACAATACTTGGTGTCTTTTATTACTTTCCTAGTCATCGTAGCCTCCTATACCCTATAAATAATAAAAACCTTATCTACCGTTGTATTGGCAATTAAGGCTTCTAATCAATAATATAATCTTTTAAATTCTGTGGTGTTAATTCTAATAAAAAACTCCTACCTGTATACTTAATATACAAGTAGAAGTTCTGCTTTTCAAAAATAATAATATATATTTAAATTATTTTTGTATACAGTAATTAAATTTTAAATCCATCCTATAAATTGGAATTTGTAAACTTAGTGTCATGCTCAAATAATCTATTATCAAATAATAGTTAAATTAACAATCCACATCATAAATCATCTGCAAGTCCATTGGCTCTGATTTTGCAATACTTATAATTGGATTATCTGTTACTTTACATCCCATAGCTTTATAAAAAGCAATTGTTTCTTCGGATGAACATGCCGAAACATATACTTGTCTTGCTCCCATTTCTTTTGCCTTTGTTTTAGCTATCTTAAACAATTTTTTCCCTAATCCTTGGCCACGATATTCCTGAGACACTTGCATCATCTCTAACACTAATCGTTCTCCCCTTAACTGACTTTCTACAGAAATAAAACCTACTATTTTTCCTTCTTCTATTGCACCATAAGCAATATATTTAGTACTCAAAAGTTCCTTGGCAATAGCACGCTTTTTCTCCAAACTCCAATCCATTGTTGCCTCATCTTTAATAAGTTGATATTCTCTATCAATTAATCGGTATACGCTTTCTACACTTTGAGTTCTACAATAATCATCAAGCGAATTTTTGTTCATGTTTTCCTGGCTAAGTAATTGAATTTCAATCATTTTCTTTCCTCCAATAAAAAATATTTAGAGGATTATTTCTTCGTGTATCCTCCAATCACGTTTAAACTATCATATAATTTTCTATTCATACAACATCATCCTTTCTATTTTATATTTATTACAACACGATAAAGTGATATAACACAAATTACTATTTAACAGTTAGTTTTACCACTCTTAATTATCCTAAATCTTACTCTATATACTTTTAATATCTCCGTTTACATTTTTAAATGTAGGTGCTAAGTTTCATAGTTCATCCTGAAGTACAAAGCTCCGAGGAATAAAGTGATCTATACTTAGATTCCCTTAATTAGTGATGTTCTCTTCTGTTAGTTCCTTTCCTGTATAAATATCACTTACAGTTTTATCCCTATTTATTTCTATCCAAAGCTTAGTTGCTTTACTTAATTTTCTGAAAATTCCTTATTTAACTCGCTCGCATAAAAATACTGCTGTTCAATAGTTTATATTTATATTATACATAATTTATGTGTGATGATATAATTTTTTATATTTAAATTTATCTAATTATTTCTAATAATTCATTTAGCGATTTAATCTCAATAAAATTTTTGTTATTAATATCAGTATCTTGTTTACGATTTATAAAAACTGGTGTAAAGCCAAAATTTTCAGCCCCAAGAATATCAGCTTCAAAATTATCTCCAATGAAGTAAACCTGTTCCATTTCGATGCTAGCATCATACTCTTTAATATCATCAAATACAATTTTAAATAAGTCTTTATGTGGCTTCCTTATTTTATAATCCGCACTAAAATGTACATTAACAAAATATTTTTCTAAATCATATTGGTTAATGAATTTTTTCATTACATTCTTTTTAAATATGGAGTTACTTAATAAATAAACTGGAATTCCTAACAACTTAAGTTGCTCTAAGGTAGAAATAGTATCATTAAATAATTCAGTGGTATTTATTTCAAGTGCACAATTAAATATAATTTCTTCTAGCGGATGATTCACTTTAAAACCATATTTATTTTTGAAATCTAAAAGTTCATCTTCAAATGCCAATTCTGAATTATCATCGATTCTTTTATCATAAAGTTCTTTCCAATATGTAGCTGCATACTCTAGAAATTCAACTTTATCAGTATCTTTTGATAAAATATTTTCATGTAGATAATGTAAACCCGAATCAAAATCAAATTTAATATCATGAAGCAATGTCTCAAATAAATCAAAAACAATAACTCTAACTTTTGTCATAAAACCCCTCCATAAATTTTCTATTTGCCTTGCCCTAAAAAATTACTCTCATTTCCTATTGTATTTTATCATCTAAAATTGATATATATATTAATTTCAGATAACATATTAAAATTATTTAAATGTAATTATTTTCTAGTTTTAAAAATCATATTTTATTTGCAGAAATCCCTAATGCAAAACTCTATAAAATCCCTATCACTATCTTTAATTGACTTGCCATAATCAATTATTAACTTTCTTATTCCCTCAATTTGTTTTTTAGTAGGGGTTATAAACGAACAATTATATTTTACTTTCCAATTTTCTATGGCATTTTGCCCAAGCGCTGAAATACTATCATTTTTATCTGCACAAAATTCTATAATATACCTTATAGCTTCCCATTTACTTAATGAACATAAAAGAATACAGGTGTTAATTTTTACATGATCATATATAGATTGTTTGAAAATTCCATATATAGTATCTGCATCACTACCATCAATCCTTTTATACAAAACACTTCTAGCTGCCTTCGATATGCCAACTCTCTCATCATTGATAATGAAAATAAGTTCTTCTTCATACTCTTGAAAATCTAATCGTGCTAATGCGTTTATAGATGCTTTAATTATTTTAATAGTATCATTACTCATAAATGTACTAATAATTTTTGAATCGCTAGTGTTCCCCGTTTCCCCAAGTCCACAGATGCTAGAATATAATTGTTCATTTTTCTGTATTGCATGGCGATATATTGCAGCAAAATCATACTTTTTATGCTTTGTAAGTAAATAGCGTGATAGACTACGCACTGATTGATTTCTATCAAATAAACTTTTTTCTAATGTATTTATAGACCCTTCAGGTTGAAATTTATATAGTGTCTCAAGGGCTAGAATTCTAATTTGAGCAAATTTGTCATGAAGCAATAACTGTGAAATATCAGTAAACTCATCAGGTGTTATCTCTTGCTTAATATTTCTAAGTACAAATAGTCTGTTGTACGGATTGGTGTCTTTAATTAAATAATTAATTATACTTTTATTATCTAAAATTCTTGTTTTAATAATTATTTTATAACAAGCTAACCTTACCTTTGAATCAGGTGATTGCAGTCCACTTATTAGCTTTTGCGAGGATTTTGAGCTAGATAAAAGTGAAATAACTGCATCTATAACATCAATATGTTCCTCCCTTGAGCATTCTCCTAACCTTAATACTAGAGGTAAGTTATTTATAAAACTCATAGTATGTTCCGGAGTTAAATATCGCAGTAATTGTTCTTTTGAAATGTTTCTTACAGGCCTTACCCAATCATTAATTCTAATTAAGAGGTATGGTATTTCATGGCCTGTTTCCATATTCGAAAGAGCCTTTATTGCCTTCTCTCTAAAATATCCATTTGGATGAAAACTACTTAATCCTAATATAGTAACTTTCTCCTCTTCTGACATTAAAGGATGTAGCAACTCTTTAGGGTCTTTGGTTCTCCAATCATAACTCCATTCATAAGATGATCTTTCCCTGAAGATTTTATCGACTTTAATTAATTGAGAAGAATTCAATGTACTCATAACATAATTAAGATTTGCTGCAGATTGTAATTTCACTTCTTCGTTATTACCAAGTAATAGCTGAAATACATCTGGTATAGATGATAGTTCTACATTGTCACTTAGCAGTTCAACCATTCTGTTGGTATGTGTACTATTGCTTGTCTTGAAAGTTGTCAAATTATTTACTTCTAGCGATTTAGTTTTGTTGAACTCTTTTATTTTTTGTATAATCTTTTTAATCATACTATTTCCACCTTATTACACTAAATATATTTTGTGCTTTTCTAATTTCTATTTTACCACCTCACTCTTTACCTCTCAATAAATTCATACCATATTCAACAAATATTTCCTTTGTTGAATGTATAACTACATAAAAAAGCAGCAGAATTTTAAAGCTCTACTGCTTTTTGTGTTCCTATTTTACTAGTTTCAGGGAAAATATATTTTATAGAATTTATGTTATAATAAGTATAACTTTACAACTGCAAATGAACAATTGTAAATAATTGCGACTTAATGACAAAATAAATTTTCGGGGGGAATATTATGTATCAATATTATAGGGGTTTGATTATTAGAGAAGGAGCAGATGGGCTTAAATCGGATATGATTAAGAGAATGTACACCGAGGTTGGTTGGGTGGCTTCAAATCAACCACAATGGCAAGATGAAAAGTACGAAATCTGCTTTAAAAATTCATCATGGGTTTTCACTGTATGGGATAATGAAGACATAATAGCAATGGTAAGGGTTGTATCAGATAGAGTTATGACTGCAACTATTCAAGACCTTGCTGTTAAAGAGGCATATAGAGGAAAAGGCATTGGTAAAAAATTAGTAGACTTATGCTTACAAAAGTTACCTCATGGAAATTGGTGGGTACATACAACTCCTGAAAATTATGATTTCTATAAAAAATGTGGATTTGAGATTTCTCAAATATCTGAAAGTGCAACACTAACATATATGGGTTTCATAAAGGCACGATTAGAAGGACATAGATAATACTTTTTATTTTTCTTAAAAAGCGACTTAAAGGGTGAATTATCATTCACCCTTTAAATTTACATATTATTTCAACATTGTATTAAAACATGGCCTTTAATTAAAGATACTTCTTTAAATCCTCCACGGACTCTATATCAAACACATCTCCATTAATTTTTTCTATCTTTTCTAAAGATAATTTAAGTATAGATTCTTCTATATTTTCTGGAATATGCCCTAGTTTTTTCGTTAAAAGTTTTATAGTACTTTTAGCCAAAGCGCTTTCTCCTCTATGGTAAGACTTTTTATTTTTCCATTTTACTGCTCTTCTCTACTGAAGAACTCCTCTTTGCTAATTAACTCATCCACAGTAAGCACATCATTAAATTTATTTCTGCGCTTAATTGGCATAAATGTTTCCATCTGTACCCATCCCTGTGCCTTGATATTGTCCAATATAAAGCTTGACAAAAAAAGCTTGCATTAGATATAATTGCTATAGCAATTAATTGGTTGGAGGAATTGAATTGGAACTTGATAATTATATTGGCTTTATTCTTAATAATGTTACAAGAAAATTTAGTCAGTTCACGGTGAACTTTTTTAAAGAATATAATATTACACCTGAGCAGGCCGGAATCATCAGAAGATTGGGAGAGGAAGAAGGCATAACACAAAAGGACTTAGCAATACGAATGGCTAAAGATCAGACTAATGTAACCAGATTATTAGACCAATTAGAACAAAAAGGTTTAGTAATGCGAAACAGAAATAAAGATGACAAAAGATCATTTCTAGCTTATCTGACAGATGAAGGCAAAAAACTCAATGAATATATAGTTCCTGCTGAACAAGAAATAATGAATATTGCATTGAGAGGAATTTCTGAAGAAAAAAAAGCTTTATTAAAGGAGATAATAAGTGAAATAACAGAAAATATAAATTTACATAGTAGCTTGAATACTAAATCAGGAGGAAGAAAATGAACTTAGAAAATATTAAATCATCTATTGTAAATAATGTATATCACATCCCAGCAGATAAGAAGGTCCCTTTACACAAGCACCCAAACCACGACGAAATATTCTACTGTATTAAAGGTGAAGGTTTCGGAGTACTTGAAAATAGCGAAGTAGAATTAACTGTTGGAAAAGCCTTTATAGTTCGTGCAGGAGTAATGCATGCCCTACGTTCAGACAGCAATTTATATGTAGCTTCAATCTTAATTCCCGTTGTAGAAGAATAATCATTTTAATAATAAAAACTACTCTAAGCCTGGAAGGAAATAGAGTAGTTTTTTACTTCAACGGGTTCGGTTTTGAGGTGTAAAAAGTTTTTCACATTAAAAATCACAAGCATTCTTACAATTAAGTTCATAACAAAATAGCAATATTCAAGGGATTTTCGCAAAAGTTATAACCAGTGAAGAAATTTTTAGCCCTGATGAAAAAGGATTGGAACTGTCATTTAATTCAATGCTATCAAAGCTGGAAAACGCTTTTTCATCACAACATCGGTTTAATGTAAGTGCTACTCACGAGCTCAAAACTCCGCTGGCTGTACTAAAGGTAAATATTGATGCGTTAAATGTTGAGGACGATAAAACTTTTTAATAACTACAACTTATGAGATTATCACCTTCAGTATGGCATGTCCTACCATAATTAATAATATTATCAAACATTCTTTCGCTCTTCACTGCTTATTTCTTCTTTTATCAATGCCTTAATCTATGTGACGTAAAATTTATGCTAGATGCTATTCTCCCCAGTTCATCCTCGCCCTTAACAGTAATATCTATGTCAAGATTATCTATCGAAACTTGTTCCATAGTATCTGTAACATTTTCAATATAATTACTTTCTTCTCTTGTAATTATAAGGAAGAATATATTAATAAGAGCAATAAATAATGTAAAAAATAATATGATAAAGCTGGCAATATGTTCATAGAAAAAATTTGCAATGGTTTTATTACTTGAAGCCACTAAAGATAAAATACCTAGAAAAAAAATACCTAGAAAGAAAATACACAGACAAGACAACAAAATACTTATGAAGAATGAAAATATAAGTTTAAAGCTTATTGTATTAGATTTATTTTTCAATTTTACATCCTCCCCCCCAAACCATTTCAATGAATTCTGGATTTTTAGGGTTTTCTTCGATTTTTTCTCTCAATCTCCACATATGTACCATTACTGTATTATTAGACTCAAAATATTTTTCTTTCCATCCAATTTGAAATATTTTCTCTACACTAAAAACATTATACCCTTCATTCTTTAGATATATTTCCATCCACTCAACAACCTCTCGTTAGTAATCTATGCTAAGTATATTGTAGTTATTCATAGAATAAATTCTCCATTCATACTAATTTATAAATACAATTATATCATAAACACTAATATAATAGTTATTTATTATATAACTCGTATATCATTATCACCATCATAATTTTTTGGTTTATTTATCTGGTTTATCTAAGTATAAAGAGCCCATAATTTGTTGATTATATCCTAATAGTAAAATCAAAAAATAAGAAGAATCCCCACCATCAGCGGATTCCCCTTTCTTATTACTTATGAAATATTTCTGTACCTTGTCATCAAAATGAAATTCTATATCGCCTTTATCCTTTTATGCCTTTCATACTATCTTCTGCTAATTCAATTCCCATAAATGCATCAAAGTTTTTACCATCAGCAGTTGTAATATTAATTTACTCTTTTCTTTTCTTCTGGAAACCATCCAAATTCTAACCTTACTTCTTTTCTTTGTAAATCATTGTTTTTGTAGCAACAAGTATCCATACCAATTAAGCTAAAGCCTTCATGCTGATAAAAATCTACTGCATTAACATTACAAGATTGTGTTTCTAGTATAATAGCTCGACGACGTTCTCTTCTTGCTTGTTCCTTTGCCATTTCAATTAACGAATGACCTATTCCTTGCTTTTGATATTTTTCTGCTACCCAAAGTTCTGTAATTCTTAGACGATTAGACCATAATTCCTGATCAGTTTCAATTGCAGCAACTAATTCATCATTAACTAACACTCCCCAAGCATAAGCATTCTCCCAATGATCTTCATATAACTTATCTGGGAAATCATATTCTTCTGGTGTATGAGTTACTGGCTCTGTAAAGTCTTTCTTTTCTATCTCAATAGCAAATCCTTTATCTATTTTATTTACTATAACATCATAATATTTATCTGTTTTGTACTTTATTGGAATTATAGTTCCCTTCCATTTCTCTTTTGGTAAATGTATAATTTCATATTCCATAGTCTTTATCCTCTCTTTTTTATATCAGTTATTGTCTTAGCATGCTCTACTAGTTCTGATCACTTTATAGTTACTATACTCACCTCAACAGATTCCTATTTTTATATTTAAAAGATAAATTAATACTACGTCATATACTAATATTTCTATATTTTCTTTATAGTAACATCATCCCAATCAATACCAGCTCCTGTGCCTTTATAAAGTGATAATGTAATATTTTTTGTTCCGGGAGGTACACAAAATACAAACCTTACTCTTGTCCATGATGTACCCTCACTTACTGCTTTTTTAACTATTTTTAGTTCATTAGGATTATCATAATCATTTATTTGTACAACGCCAGCTGTATCTTCGTTTCCATTGGCTCTACACCATCCTTCAAATACAAATTGTTCTCCTGAAACGCCTAATTTATCTAAGTTTGCAATTTTTTGAGTTACTCCTGAATCATCAGCACTGCCATTTATACGCAAAAAATTGTTTTCTGTTCTACCTGAACTTGTTTCAATAGTAACTACATCCCAATTTTTTGTTTCCTTCCATGCTCCTGGATTAGCTACTGTTAAACCTTCAAAACTATCATCAGCATTTAGTTTAAGCCTAGTGCTACTATTTGGGTCTGCAAAGAACATCCCAGAAGGCGTTAAAACCTCTATCGAACTGTTATCCCATTGGGTTTTTATATAATCTAATAAGGTTTCATACTCTTCAAAAGTCATATTACCAGCTTCTCCCAAATTACCTGCGTGACACATTAATTCAATACCTGATTTATTCTTAATAGCTACATCTATTGCTTCTATTGAGGACGAAAGTGTCTCTTCACCATCAGAGACAGTTATATGATTTGCTCCGTGGTAAACATCCATTGGTAAAATTCTTGATGGCTTATATGCATAAGCTTCTGTTAAAGCGTATGTATCCATTAGCAATCTTCCTGTAGAGCTATTGTAATCTTCGGGCTTTTTCAATCCATTATAAGGTAAATTTTTTGTAATGGGTTTAACACCTGGAAGTGCCCAGCCCACAACTTTTATATCTTGCGCTTCGATTTCCTCTTTTGACGTAACTATTTGACTGTAAAGTCCTGAATCTCCATGTTTACTATAATCATTATGATCTGTTCCATGGCTCCATATTTCAACGCCGTTTTGATTCCATTCCTTAATATCATCCCAAGTTGTGCCCATACCCCACTTGTGTGAAGTGCTAAATCGTGATATCAAAACCATGCTGCTTGGGAGACCACGAGCCTCTAACAATGGATATATTTTTTCCCCGAATATATTTTGATAATCATCAAATCTTAGTGCAACTACCCCTTTCCCAGCTGTGCCAATTACTCCACCCTTTGACATACGTTCTTTCTCTAATAATTTAACTGATTTGTCATTATTATTAGATGATTGCGAGTTAGCCTCAATAGAATTTCCCTCAGCTTCAGCTTTTGGATTTATAGCTTCTATTGAATTATCCTTTACACCTGATGGATTAAGTGCGTTGGTATCCTTGTCAGCTATTTTAATTTTCATAACTCCCACAATAGTAAAAGAAATAATTAATACACTACCTATAACTATAGTTACAATCCGCGCATGTTTTTTCAAATTTATCCCCCCTCTCATTGGTTAAGTACATATATTTTTATTTATGACAGGAAAACAAACTATTAACAATTTGTTTGTGAGCCTCAGTCAGCCCGTGAGAAAACTGGTTTCTATGACACAATCCATTGTCATTATTATCCATTTAATATATTCTATGTATATTAATGGAATCCTCCTGTTTTTAAACCATTATAATTCATTTATTTACTTTTTTTTAATGATTTAAGAAAATACAGAGTCAAATCATCATCATTTTCACATTTTGCATATTGTTCTAATTGATTTCCATTATACCAAACCCCCGTACCATCTGGAATATATCCCCGTTTTACATACATTCTTTGAGCAGATCCATAACCATAATGTAGTCCTACCGATAGAGAAACAAAATCACTTTTCTCTTTTGCAAGGTTCTCTACTACATTCATAATCCTATTACCTATACCTCTTTTTTGATATTTAATAAGCACATTAAAATCAACAATTTCAGGTATATTTTTATATGCAAAAGGACCAATTTGGGTACATGGAAGTAAGGTAACATATCCGGCAACATCACCGTTTATTTCAGCAATAATAACTAACTTTTCATTATTCTCTTGCTGACTATAATAGTCATTAAATAGTTCATATGGTTTATGCCAATTTTGTTCTGCAAAACCATGAACCAAATTTTCAATATCGCTCTTTATCATAGAACGTATAAGTAAATTATCATTATTATAATAAATCATTATAATCCCCCCATTTATGCTTATTTAAATATTTTTTAATTGCAAAATTTAACCAATTCATCTTTCACTCCATTATAACTCTCCAAATTAATTTCCTCTATCATAATTTCTTTATCTCCAAGTTTACTATTTAATTTCCAGGTTAAGTGTGAAGTATCACTATTAATCTTAGATAAAGCAGGATGCATTTTTCACAGGTTGTATATGTGGTAAATTTAGTATATCACGTCAATCAATAAATATAGACCTACCATAAAAAGTCATCAAAAATTTGTTTGAATTTTTGGTTTGAAAAATTAAAATTACTAATAATGAAAATGTTCTTTACTTTGTATTTTTTTACATATATAGTGATATTATAAAGGAGAAGATTTGTATGTATAAAAGTATTTTAAAATCCTTACTTAAATGCATCATATGGGGAATACTCTGGTCCATACTCTTCATTATTATTGGGACATTTATTACAAAATCGAAACCATACTCAAGAAAAGATGTTCTATTTACTGAAGGTCTTATAGTACTTATCTGTGCCGCTTTAGCAACCTTTCCTACTAAACCTTTAAAGTTATCACTTCAAGGTTGTGGACAAAGTAATACTAGATATGTTTTCAACGCATATTTAGAAGATCCCAAAATAGAAAGTGTAACAGAAGGACCGGAATATACGAATACTATAAAAACTGGCTTTAAATATGGATTAAACAAACCCTCCTTAATAATTGGTGCCTTAATTTGCATTATAATTAGCTATATTATTTGACAAATCCATAGTAGCTTTCTATAATAAACCTATCAAAAACAAAAGAGAGTAGGTAAATTTGTATTTATACAAATCTATCTACTCTCTCTTAATCTAGACTATACTTTGAATCTTTCAATTAATTCTTGAAGTTCTAGGAACATCTGTGATAAGTTTCTACTTGAATTAGCTATTTCCTCAATGGAAGCAGTTTGCTCTTCTATTGATGCTGAAGCTTCCTCACTTCCTGCTGAGTTTACTTCTGCCACCGAAGAAAGTGTTTCCATAGTACCTAACACTTGATTTTTCATATGTTCTATTTGTTTTTCTGATTCATTTATTATTAGTACTGCATCATTTGACTCTTTTAATGCATCTGCAATTTCTTTATATTTTTTATCCGCATTGTTAACATTTTTAATTTGTTCACCATAAATATTTTCTACTTCTAACATGGTTTCTACTGCATTGTTTGAATTTGATTGTAAGGTTTTAACCATACTATCAATTATCTTTGTTGATTCTGTAGATTGTATAGAAAGTTTTCGAATTTCCTCTGCTACTACTGCAAATCCCTTACCATGTTCACCTGCTCTGGCTGCTTCAATGGCTGCATTTAAAGCCAGTAATTTGGTTTGTTCTGAGATAGAAGTAATAATATTACTTGCCTCGCTAATTTTATTAGAGTTTTCATTTGTTTTCATGATATTCTCATAGACACTTTTTGATGCAATATTCCCCTCTTTAGTTATCATTGACAATCTATCAATTACAACTAACCCTTCTTTAATTAGCTCGTTCACTTTTTCTGATGCCTCTGTCAGTATTTCTATATTACTTGAATCTTCTTCTAGAAGATTTCCAAGTTCCACAAGCTTTTCTGAGCCTTCAGTTGTTATTGCGGCTTGATTCATAGCAGTCTTTGCAATTTCATCTATGACTTGCGCTACCTCTTCAGCAGTTGTTGCGGATTGCTGTGAGTTTACTGTTAGTTCTTCTGATGAAGTGGATACATCCTTTGATAACCCTTTTACTGATACTACAATACTATGAACAGTATCAGCAAAGGTATTAAAATATTTTGCCATAGTTCCAATTTCATCTTTAGATTTAATTTCAACTCGTTTGGTTAAATCTCCATTGCCTTCTGAAATATCTTTAAGAACATTTGTAAACATATGTATTTTTTTAATTACAAGATTTTGTATAATAAAGAATATAATAATACTCATTATAGTGACAATACCAAATATAAGTAATGACCTTCTATATAAAGCTTTAATACTTGATTCAATCTTCATACTTCCATCATTAAAATTAGTCTCTGCTAATTCTACAAAGCCATTAACACTTTCTTCCATCTCAACTGCATAAGGATCAAACTTTTCCATATATAGATTTCCAGCATCAGTTCCATCCTTAATATATGCATTGGCCATGTCTATCCCCATTTTGTAGTAATCATCCAAATTTTGTGAAATCGAGCTTAGAGTTTGTCCATCTCCACCTAATGCTTCTAACTTATCAATATTATTTTTTGCACTTTCATAAAATTTAGCGGCTTCATCAAATCCATCATCAAATCCCGGTTTCGCACGTGTTACAGAAATATCTGTAAGCCATTGCTGAATTTGAACTATGTCTTTTTGTAGTGATAATGTAGTAATCATTAAAGGTGTATTTTTTGTTTGATGTTCATCTACTTTTGCAAATATGTTGTTTAGTGATGATAGTGTAAAGAACATTAATATTCCAGTGTTTAGAATAATCAATAAAATCATCGCACCAAGTTTTGTTGATATTTTCATATTAGTCTCCCCCAAACTATTCAGTTGATAAATATTGCTATATTTATTCGAATATATTGATTATATCACCCTAATCTACAAATTTCACTAAGTAATTGTATTTTTAATTTAATTTTACAATTATGTTTTTATTTTACTCAAATGTTATAAACAGTAGGATCATAAAGTCCTACTGCTTTTTATATTTTCATATTTAACTAGTTCTATATAATACTACTGTAAAAAACACTATAATCCTGACAACTTAGAATCTACCAGTTATCAACCATGATTATATTGGATACGTTCCCATCCTAAAAACATAGGCACTTTACTTTTAATCAGCTTTTCAATATTTTTATTCAACACATTAGGCAATAGACGAATTTTATCATCTAAAGTATTAGTAATTCATTAAGTTTAACCATTAGCTCTTGTGAATTTTTAAAGTGTATTGTATTAATTCCAACAATCTCTGCACCCTGTATATTAACTAATGTATCATCAATAAAGATAGTTTCTTCTGATTTCAAATTATATTCTTCTAGTAATCTCATGTATATTTCTTTTTCAGGCTTTAATAACTTTTCTTTATAAGAAACTATGCCACCTTGAAACAGTTTAAAAAACTCATTCTTCTCTGTTACATGCTCAAAAGCTAACTGATGAAAGTTGGACAAATAATATATATTAATACCCTTGTCTTTTAATTGTTTCAAAATATCTATAGTATCTTCCATTGGTATTAATATGTCATACCACCCATTAAAGGCATCTTTTATCTCTTCACTATGTAAAACATGTCTTTCACTAAGTACCTTTATTGCCTCAGTTTCAGTAATAGTTCCTCTATCAAGCATTAACCATTCATCACTCTTAAATACTAAATCTAGTATTTTTTCAACCTTATCCTCATAAGTAAATTTTTTAATGAGATAAGTTTTAGGTTCGAATTTTAATAAAACATTTCCTATATCAAATACAACATTTTTAATCATTTTATCCCCCATATAATATAGATGATAACTACTGTAAAATTTCTCATCATTAATATAATCAAAGTCTAAGATAAGAATAGTACATAATTATATAATGAAGATTAAGTCCTACGCTTACCATATTAAATACTTTAGAATTGCATAACATATCCCTGCAGTAACAGTGGAACTAATTGCTGATATTACACTCCCTTTTAAGAAGCCAATAAATCAGATGTAAAATTAATTTCAACAATATCACCTATTATTCTTTTTTATTTCCAGTTCCCTCATAAAACCTAAATTACCTCTATAAGAAATTTTTCCACTTCTTATTAGTTCTGTTACTCTCCAAAAAATAAACGTATCAGAAACATAACTTTCAGCTTTGCCTATAACTTCTCCAATTGTTCTTACACTATGCATAAACTTCTTACATGTATAACATAGTATCATATCATCAAAGTGATCTATGTGAGCACTTTTAACCTGATTATCATCATAAACACGTAGATTGGAATTCTCTCTCTTCAGTTTATCCCATAAAGTCATTAAACTGGAGTATCTTTCAAAGTCCATGGATTTTCTTCTTCCTATAAATTCTCCTAACTTTTCAGGTATAAGCTCTCCTACAACTCGTGGTGTATATTCATTCCTTTTTCCAATATTATAAGTAATTTCTGATACATTAATGGTATATACGTTCTGAATCTTCTCTTCAAGCATTGATAAAATATGTAACATCCCACAGATTTCCTTTGCACTATTACCATGCCATAGATAAATATCTTCATCCTTAAGTTTCATTATATCTTTAATAATTTTTTTATAATAACCCCTGATTATTTCAGAAATTTCATTTCCTTCTTCAATATATATTTTTTTAAGCCAATCAATTCTTCTGTTCATATCAGCAATATCATCTATAGGTCCATTTGACAAATCATCAACAAGTCCTATCACTTTTTCGCCTTCCATTACGCCTTTTTTTATAGCATATTTCACACTTCCTATGGCACTATCAGAAAAACATATATGTATTATTTTTTTCATCATTACTCCCCCACTATAAACAACAACCGGTAAACATCTTCTATATTATACCATCTCTATTACCCTGACTCAATAATTCATACCATCTTCAACAAATATTTCCTTTATT
>Ga0213825_1000695_pt1 | contig 24227 bp, 22 predicted proteins | sample MC6MC0900MG_FD_179896 | JGI IMG/M metagenome (GOLD analysis project Ga0213825, IMG submission 179896) | Enriched soil aggregate microbial communities from Iowa State University, Ames, United States - MC6-MC0900-MG | ecosystem: Environmental > Terrestrial > Soil > Unclassified | place: USA: Iowa... | reverse complement strand
AGGGTATCAGCTTTTCTGTAAGCAACAAAAACTCCTGCAGGTGTTTCGCTTGTGTTTATTCGGCTTAGTTGTACCGTATCTGTATTAAAATGTTTTGCGAAATTTTCGGCTGAAAGAGCATCTACTAATTGTATGTATCGAGGCTGGCCAAATGCAAGATGGAATATGCTTATGAATAAGAGAAAAAAATAGACTTTCATTGAGATGTTGTTAATGATTAGATATTGACTTTGTTGTATTGGTTTATTAATAGTTTCAAAATATTAATGTGCAACAAGTAAATGATGGTTTTTGTTAAGCAAATTGAAAAGACATAAGGCCTTTAATTTTCTGTTACGACTCTATGTAACTCTCATACTGTAAAAAGATAGAATATAGGTCATCTAATTAAATATACCAAATTTGCTCTAAAAAGGGAAAATTTCGAGTTGATCAGGCATTGTATTCAAGGAAAATATTTGCTGATTGTTTTAAGGACGATATTCATATAAAAGTAGATTAACTTTTAAATCTTTTGCGGAGTTCAGAATTTGACGCGTGAGTTTAATTTCATAACTGAGGCTAAGAAAGGAGTCTTGAACTAGATTATTTTTTACTGTGTTAATATTGTAACATCAAAATATAAATAGTCGGTCAAATTTCCTGTTCTGTGGAACTCAATTATGATTCTATCGATCGATTTCAGTTTTATCATTCTATTCAAACATTTTTACAATACACATAAAGATTTTAAAATATGGCTACTATTGATTTAAACCCGTTTGAAAATTTAAATTTGGAATTTAATCTTGTCTGTTCGGTTGAAGAACACAATCACCGAACGATTGATACGAATGACGGTGATACGTATACTGGGTTGACATTAACTTCAACAATTTTCATTCCAACGGAATGACGATGATATCCCGTATTACACCAGTTGCTGTGTGTACGTGATATAAAACTGTATTCCTTTTTTGAAATGTATTAGTGCGAATAATAAGCTTTCTCATGCAGACTTTTTCTCTATGCAATTTTTTTGTCTTCCGTTCTCCGAGATTATCTTTAGGTAAACTAAAGGATTTTTCCCATATCAAGTCGAGTTTTGAGCAGGAGCAGTTTTTAAAGGAACTTTTTAGTAATAGGGATATGAGAGAAGCAATTCTAGTCGCGAGCCCTGTTCTTTATAAAAGAATGGAGAAATGGCTGTCGACTGGAAAAATCGACAATAAACTCCAATATACAATGTATAAATATTTTTTACGGATGGTAACTCGAAGCACTCCATTTGGCCATTTTTCAGGGATCGGTGTTGGTGAAGTAATTGAAAAAAAAACTGTTATCCTTCGAAATGATACTTATATCCGTAAATATAAGCTGGATAGAAAATGCATTACGGCAATTATTGATAAAATATCTGAAGACACAGATATTGCTACTCAACTGTGCTTTTATCCCAATAATACGCTTTATAGACAAGATAATGTGTATAAATTTTATTGTGCAATAGAATATGCCGGAGGCTTGCGTTATTTTTTAAATTCTGTGAATTATAGTTTGCCAATTCAATATGTATTAACTCTGGCTTCAAAGGGAATCACTCAACGAAAGCTTGTTGATAGTTTGTCCGTAAAGGGGGCGAACAGAATACAAGCAAAATATTTTATCGATCAGCTTATCAAAAATCAGGTATTAATTTCTGAGCTCCAACAAACGATGACAGGTGAGGATTACTACGTTATTCTTTTGGAAAAATTAAAGTGCCTGGATTTAAAGCGACAGTATCTCCCTACGTTAAAAAAACTATATGCTCAATTACAATCTTGTCATCCGCTCTTAAATCGTTACAATGAAATAAATAAACTATTAAAGCAGCTTGGAATCGATAAATTGCCGCCAAATATTATTCATAGCGATCAAATAATTGGTACTAAGGGAAGTGAAATACGAAAATGTGATGCGGAAAGACTTTTAAAGCAATTAGAGGAACTCTTACCTTTCAGGAGAAGTAGTGATCAGTTTCTAATAAATCGATTTAAAGAGGCATTTTTAAAACGTTATGAAGGAAGGATAATTTCGTTAGTTGAAGCTTTAGATCCTGACACCGGATTAGGTTTGTTTGATGACAGCGACTATACGCAGGCGGATGACCTATTGTCTACATTTAGGAAAATATGCAAACAAAGGAATGTCCAAAAAAATGAATTAGATAACCAAGATATTATTCAACGCAAATATTTGGAGTATATTAAAACCAAAAATAAGGTGATCTCCATTGATGAAGAGGATCTTCAGGGAAATACAAAATTAGACTCTAGCAACAATCTCTCGTCTACATTCTACGCTTTGGGCACGTTTTTTAAAGGTGAAAAAAATCTGAATTTCCCAAAATTTCATCTTTATGGTTATGGCGGCATTTCAGCGAGCAATTTATTGACGCGTTTTGGTTATCTTGATAAGAATCTTTCAGATGATTTACGTAATTTATGTGATTACGAGCAGCAAAAGCATCCTAATTGTATTTTTGCAGAAGTTGTTCATATTCCGGATACACATGCGGGCAATATACTTCATAGGCCAGTATTAAGGAGCCACGAAATTGTTATGCTTGCTTCATCTAATAATCAATGCACTGAAATTGCTATTAGCGATTTATATCTATTTATTAAAGATAGAAAACTTGTCTTGTGGTCAAAAAAAATTGATAGAGAGGTTGTTCCCAGGCTTAGTTCAGCACATAATTATCAAAAGAAAGGCATTACCTTATATCGTTTTTTATGTGCATTCCAAGAACAAGAGAACCAGTTAAATGTGATGTGGGATTGGGGAAGTCTGTCAAATTTTACGTTTCTTCCAAGGGTGGTTTACAAAGATATCATATTAAGTAGAGCCCGCTGGTTTTTTCCAAAGTTTAACAGCACAAAAGATAAGATACAATCCCTTCAAAAATTAATTGAGGAATATGAAATTCCAAGATATGTTACTTTAAGTGATAATGATAGTGAATTAACGTTGGATATTAAAAACGATTTATCTCGACGCATTTTATTGGAACATTGGATAAAAAAGGATTTGGTCTTGCATGAGTTTTTATATGCAGAATTTGAGTCTTTAGTTAAAGATGTAGATGGAAATCAGTATTGCAATGAGATTGTTTTACCGATTAAAAGAAGTGTTTCGTCGCATGAAAATGTGAAACCAACTGAAGATTCAGGAATAAAACGTTTCTTTCCACTTGGAAGCGAATGGGTTTATTTGAAAATTTATTGTGGAGTACGATATTCTGAAAAACTATTAAATAATGAGGTGAAAAAGATAATTTGTATTTTAGAGAGAGAAGGCATCTTGGATAAGTGGTTTTTTATACGGTACAAAGATCCTGAAAACCATATCAGGTTAAGAATCGCGGGTAAATGTTGTACTGACAGTAATGCTATTGTAATGACAATTAACGATATGTTGGCTCCCCTTTTAGAGCAAGGGTTAATAGCAGGGCTCCAATTTGATGTTTACAAACGTGAAATTGAAAGATATTCTAGAGCTTTAATGGAGAGATCTGAAGATTTTTTTTATCGGGATAGTGAGTTTTGTCTCCATATAATAGATAAATATTCACATTCTGCTGATAGATGGATTTATGCAATCGTGGGCATAGACGATCTTTTGATTGCTGGGGGATTAGATCTTGCTGGAAAGTTAGAATTATGTGAAAAAATGAAGATCATATTGTCAAAAGAATTTGGTGACATTAAAGAGAATGAGCATATGTTTAATCAAGAATTTAGGCAGCGGAAAATGTTGATTAACTCAATACTTAGTGATAATCATGATTTTCCTACGAGACGTTTAAGAAATGAGCTGGCGAGGGTTCTTTTTTCTGCACATAAAGCTCTGAATGTTTCAACAGAAATGACTGATGATAATTATATAAATTCATTTCTCATCAGTCACGCGCATATGTTTATCAATAGGCTTTTTGAATCTGATCAGCGAATACATGAATTCGCGACCTATCATTTATTGGGTAATTATTATCGCATGCTAATCGGCTTACTCAAATCTAAGGGGAAGTGTGAACTGTCTTAATTTTCAATTCCCATGCGTAAATAGAAATCTTTTCGATATTGAAGCCCAATTGGCAATGTTTCCATATTATGTTTCAGAAAAACCTTTGTAGCATCAACGCTTTTAATGTATTCAGTATTAACTATATATGATCTTTGGATTCTTATAAAATATTTCCATGGTAATACTTTTTCCATTTCTTTCATGGAATACGTGAGCGTTGTCACGCCATCGTTGGTAAAGATCTTTACGTAATCTCCCCAGCCTTGAACGTAGAGAATATCAGATGGTTTCAAGAAAGCAGTTTTGTTACGGTCTTTAATTCTAATATAATCTGATTTTACTTGGTTGTTTCTTTTATACTGCAATGCTTTTTTAACTTTTTCAACGCCCTTTAACAAACGCTCTTCCGTAACAGGCTTCATAATATAATCTAAAACTTCCAATTCGAATCCTTCTGTTGCATATTCAGAATGTGCAGTAATAAATATAACGAAAGGAGGGTCTTCAAGTGATCTAAGAAAGGAAATACCGTCCATTTCTGGCATTTGGATATCGGAAAGTATTAAATCTATATTTTTATTTTTTAATATCTCTAATGCCTGTATGGGGTTTTCAAAAACACCTGCTAATTCTAAAGTGCTAATATTTTTTATTATACTTTCTATTTTTGATCGTATTAGAGGCTCATCCTCAATTAAAATTACATTTATAGCATTCATATTTAAGTTATAAATTGTTTATATTATTTTTTGAAAATAGTGGTTAGAAGCGAAGTTTTTCAATAACTTAAAATCTAATCTATAGACTCTAATTTTAATTCTAGAAATGCTCTGTAGGACTCGTTGTCCTTTTCAATGTCTAATTTAAAATTATTTTTATAGTTTAAATCAAGTCTTTTTTTTACGTTTGTTAAGCCTATGCCCCCAACGTAGTCTATTGGTTTTGGTATATTAGAGATACTATTTTTTACAGCCATTTTGAGGATACCATCGATCGCCTTTATTTCGACTTTTAACCATGATGTATGAGAACTAGACCTAAAACCGTGTTTAAAAGCATTTTCTATAAACGGAAATAATATTAAAGGAACGATATGGTAGCGATGGGAATCTAAATCTATACCTACTTGAATTTTTACAGCATTATTTAAACGGAGTTTCTCAAGCTCAATGTAACTTTTTAGAAAATCAATTTCGGCATCAAGCAAAATAATAGAAAGGTTGCTATCGTGTAGCAAATAATGCATAATGGTACTTAATTTTGTGACGTAATCGGCACCTTTTGGATCGCCATCTGTTACTAGTATATAAATATTGTTTAGGGTGTTAAAAAGAAAATGTGGGTTAACTTGAGATTTTAAAAATGCTAGTTCAAGTTCAGTATTATGCAATTCGAGCTGTGTTTTTTGATTACGTACTTTTGCGAAGGTCTGCATTATTTTCAATCCTAATGGAAGCGAAACTAAATAAATAAAATCAAGAATATAAAATGGTAATTTAGGAAGATTAAATAAACCCAAAATGCCATTTTCAAGCACTATATTTATATACATAGCCAAACGTTTATTTGGCTCCATATAACTTTCGATAATTATACAGGCTGCGTAAGTTAGAATACCCCACCAAAAATAAATTATGATTACCCAAATGAAAGAGAGGATAAACTTGCCCTTCATTAACCATTTAGGAATGATTATATAGCCGCTTATGTAGAATATAGTAGCAACAGCAAATAAATCCTTTAAAGTAAGAACCCAAGAATAATCCTTATCAATACGATTTTAAGAAACGAGATACATAAGAGTAATGCAGCTCCAAAAAGATATATGCAAAATAATTCGCTTAACTTGTTTATATTGATCTTTCAGCTTTTTGAAATATTGCATATCCAGTTTATTGATTCAATTAAAGATAATTTAAAAATCTCAGTTGTTATAGAAAAAAAGAAGATATTGACTAGTTGGAATCTTATTGTAGTGTAATTATCTTAATTTAAATATGGTTATTAAATTTTTTAATGTAATTTTTTTTTTTCTGTCATGAGTTGACCGGGAATTCAATATTTGCTATTATTTGAACATGTTAAATCACTATTCTATCGATTAATTCTAAAACGAAGGTAAAGAATGAACATATTTGTAGTTGTTGAATTTAGGCTTAAATTTTATTTGTATGAAGAAAATTAGCTTTTTTATCGATTTAAATGGAGGTTCTCTTAAAGATATATTTCAGTACGAAAATCTAAAAAATAGTCTTCCCCATGATCTTCAAAAAGTGAAAATATCTCTTGTCGGAGATTTCGCGAAAATTGATGCAGAGTTAAATGAAAATCAGAAGATACATCTGCCTTTGTTTGGGAATAAATTTAGAAAAATTATAAAGTAGTTTGTCTGGAGAATTTAATCTTTATCTCTGAGACTGTAACATAAACTGTGTCAGAGTGACCCCTCCCCAAATCTAGGAGTGTTCTAAAGTAGAAAATTCCGTTGTTTTGATCTGTTTTTCGATAAACATTTCAGGTGTCAGATCCCCTAAACAGCTGTGGGGTCTGAAGGTATTATACTCTTCCCTCCAGATTTCAATTTGGAGAAAGTGGGTTTCTCGGAACGATGCGCCGCGGCTCGGCAACGTCTAGGACGTTTCACCCGTAGATTTAGGCCTTCTCCCTTATAAATACGATAATCCGTTTTTGATTATCGCGATAGCCTTCGCGTTTTAATAAAACAACGATCCGCTCTATGCCTAACAGACACGTGTTTCAGCGATATTTTCTATGCGCAGGCGTAACGGACCGTCATCACGCCTATGGTGTTTATAATACCAAACTGAGGTGCTCAGCAGAGATACCTCGCATGCTCTGCGTAGGGAAATTCGATAATGAGAAATGAGTCCGGTAAGCATTGTTCTACGCTGCGAAGGCTTTAAAACTTTTTTTAATACATCCTGCAGCATCTGTTTGTGCAGACTGAGATCTCCCACAAGCTTTTTCAGCTGTGCATTTTCTTCTTCCAGTTGCCTAAGCTTACGAAGCTCCGATACGCCCAGACCGCCGTATTTCTTTTTCCAGTTGTAGAATGTAGCCTCGCTGATGCCCATTTTTCTGCAGACTTCTTCCGCACCCTCGGACTGTTTGATCGCAAAGGCGATCTGTGCTTCGGTAAACTTTGATTTTTTCATCGCTTTTTCTTCCCTTTTAAAATTAGTAATTCACACCCGAATTCTCTACTATTAAATAGCCCAGTTTTTTGGGGAGAGGTCAATTTGAATTTAATTTAGTCGGAGTTAATCCTTGTTTTGTCGATTATTGTTTTTTTCTTTCATTGTAAAGTGTTAATATAGTAATACGTTTCATGATAATTATAACGATAATTTCAATTATATACTTGTAAAAGACCGATCATATGCTAAGGGTAGTACTATTTATGTTTTTTTTATTTATGTTTTTCCGAAATTCTGTAGCTCAAGATGCTAATCTTATTGGGAAAGTTGTTTTTGAGAAAGACAAACCCGCCTCTTTTTCAAGCATACTAGTTTTAAAAGAAGATAAATTGATGAAAACAGTTCTATCAGATAGTACAGGTTTTTTTTCAATGAAATTGCCATTTGGACTATATAACTTAACAGCTAGTTATCTTGGTAATACTGTTAGTATGAAAAATTTTTATGTTAGGAATGATACAATGATAACTTTTCGAATAAAGGACTCTGCTAGTAATAATATGCTGAATGAAGTGACAGTCGTAGGGAAAAGGAAGCTAGTCGAAAAGAAAATTGATAGACTGATATTTAATATTGAAAATAGTATTTCCCTGATTGGAGGTAATGCATTGGATGCGGTGGGTAAGTCTCCTGGGGTAAGAATTTCTACGGGAAATGAAATATCATTAATTGGAAAATCTGCTGTTAGAGTTATGATAGATGATAGATTGATTCGACTTTCTGGAGATGACTTAGCGGCATTGTTGAAATCTATACCGTCTGATAATATTTTGAGGATAGAAGTTATTACTACTCCTCCTGCAAAATATGATGCTGAAGGTAATGCTGGACTCATTAATATAATATTAAAAAAAAATAAACAAGAGGGCTTATTTGGTAATATTAATACTGGAGTAGTTATAAGACATTATTTGTCAAATAATGAGGGCGTGACATTATCCTATTCGAAGAATAAAGTGACGGTGAATGTTGGAGCTAACAGAAGAAATGATAACAGTTATCTAATCAAAGAAAAAGAACTTTATTATCCTACCAGCATTTGGCAGGATACATCTTATAATATAATAAAAGACAAAAATATGAGTGGAAATATTGGAGTAGATTATTTGATTAATGATAAAATGCTGTTAGGAATACAATACAAGGGATCGCGTTCGACAAATAAAAAATCTTTGATTTCAACAACAAGAATCAATAGTTATGATTTGAATATTGATTCTATAATTAATACCAACTCCTCTATGCCGAATACTACTGTATCACATAGTGTAAATTTACATCATGAATTTAAAATAGATACAAATGGTAGGAAATTGTTTACTGATGCAGATTATTTTTTTTACAACAACAAACAGGAACAGATGTACAGAAGTAGAGCTGAATACCCCAATCAGTTGGAGTCCTATGAATATCCACAGACTTATCAGTTTACACCACAGCGGATTGAAGTATATTCTATGCAGACTGAAATGCTTCTTCCTTTAAAAAGCGTAAATCTTTCTTTTGGAGGAAAGGTTTCATTTATTTCAAATCATAGTTCATCAGATTTTTTGGTAATTGAAAATGAAATAGCTAGGCCTGACACAGCTCGAAATTATATATTTGGATATAATGAAAATACCCAAGCTTTTTTTATAGATGGCCAAAAATCATTTAAGAATTTTGACATTAAGTTGGGTTTTAGAGGTGAATATACACATACTGTTGGTAAGTCTCTTACTTTAAATCAGCGGAATACAAACTCATACTTTAGACTGTTTCCCTCCTTTTACTTTCTGTTAAAATCATTAAAAAACCAATCATTATCATTTACATATGGAAGAAGGATAAAGCGACCAGAGTATTTTCGTTTAAACCCATTTCGATTATATACAAATCCTTTTCTTTACTCTGAAGGAAACCCTTTGCTTCAACCTTCTTATAGTGATGTATTTGAAGTACAGCACGTTTTTAATAACTGGCTAATTTCTCAAATGTTTGCCGGCGTTGTCAATAATGGGTTTGATCAAATTGGCATCCCAGATCCGCACACTGGCGTCATGGAGATACTTCAAAAGAATTTTTTTAAAACGTTTAATTATGGAATAACGGAGACAATTAATAAGACTTTCTTTAAGGTCTGGGAAAATCAGACTCAAGCTGTGATGTATTATACGAATACATCCTCATCTAATCCCAATACACAAAAAAATATTAAAGGATGGAGTGCCTATTTCTCCACAAGCAATACTTATACTTGGAATGAGGCAAAGACGCTCTTAAGCAGCGTAGATTTTAGCTATCAGCTTCCTATGGTTGACGGTTTGGACCATGTTAAAAGTTATTATAGTTTGGATTTTGGGTTTAAAGCATTATTAATGCATAAACGCCTAACTCTAGGGTTTAGTGTTACTGATGTTTTAAGATCTAACAAGGTTTATTTCAATAGTTTAATTAATAATATGCGACAAAATTATGGCGGTTATTCAGATACCCAGTCTATTCGAGTTTCTCTTACATATAAATTTGGTAAAAGTCTTTCAAAAAGAACACGGAACTCAATGAGTAATGACGCAGAAAAAAATAGAGTGGGACAATAAAGAAATTGTAGTGATAAGTGTGAGTGGCCATCAACGCTTTAATTACGATATGCTCCATATAGCAAAAAATATGGCATTGCAAAAGCTCCCAATGAAGATAAGCGAGCCGTTTTTAACTTTTATAAATTATTGTTATGAAAAACAAAAATTTGCAAGAACTTTTTGAAAAAGTAATGCAGGAAGAAAAGAAAGAAATCAAATCACTTGATGAAAAATCATCCGCATTGATCAAAGGCGGAACTGGTGAGGGATCAAGTTCTCCATGTATTGTAGACAATTGTTCAAAAATCAGGAATTAGGTAGTGGTTTTGGGAGCTCATAAATAGCTTTTTTGAGCTCCCTAATTCAATAATTATTAAGGAAATAGATTATGTATAAAAGATCGTATTATACCGAGATAACCGACTCTCTTGATATTAATGTCGGAGTTTCAGGTAGATTATTGTTTGCTACTCGGACGGGGGCATTATTATTGATCAACGATGACGATTATCCAAGTTTTAGTGAAAATAAATTTGATCAAATTCCCAAGGAACTTTTTGATACGTTAATAGAGGCCGAAGCAATAGTTCCGCTGGATGAAGATGAATTATCTAGCATTATTAATGATAATAATAAAACGATCTTAAATAATGGTGTTTTAGATATTGTAATTCAACCAGGAGCATCTTGTCAGTTAGGCTGTCATTATTGTGGCCAACAGCACTCGAAACACTATATGGATGAAAAAACACAGAAAAATTTAATAAAGAGAATCAAATCCAATATAGAGAAATCCAATTGTTCAAAAATTTTGATTACATGGTATGGAGCAGAACCATTAATGGCTTTAAATCATATATACAATATTAGTGAAGAGCTTATTAAAATATGTGATGAGAAAGGTGTTGAGTATACTTCAATAATGGTTACAAATGGACTAAGTTTAAAAAATGAAATTTTTAAAAAGCTATCTTCAGATTGCAAAATAGGTACTTTTCAAGTAACATTAGACGGTATCGCTGAATACCATGATCGTAACAGATATTTAAAAAAAGATCAAGGACCTTCTTTTTCGATAATTTTCAATAATTTATTAACAATAGTAAATGACTCTTCATATTTAGAAAAGGATGCTCGTATTCTTATCCGATGCAATGTTGATACTAATAATGTTGAGGGATTGAATGCATTTATAGATCTGTTGGATGAACATAATCTTCAGTCGAAAATTGGATTTTATTTAGTTCCAATTCATAATTGGGGGGATAATGGTATTGAAAATACAAAGGGGGTTGAGAAAGATGATTTTTCAGTATTAGAAATTGATTGGATGATCAATCTATTGAAACGGGGGTTTAATACTGATATATTACCGGAGCGGACAAAAATTATATGTAGCGCCGTCAAACCACAATCAGAAGTATATGATGCTTTTGGTAATATTTCTACTTGTTGGGAAGTACCTTATACCTCTCTCTTTTCAAACACAAAATTTGAAATCGGAAATTTAAATACAACTTTTTTTAGCGATAAAGCAGATGTTCCATTAAGAAACTGGAATAATGATATCAAAGATGGAAAAAGTATGAGCCCTTGTGCAAAATGTACCTTGCTTCCAGTTTGTGGAGGGGGGTGTCCCATCCATTGGGTTTCAGGGACACCAGCTTGCCCGCCATTTAAATTTAATATCAAAGATCGAATGGTACTTGAGTATCTTAATAGTAAATTGTTAATTAGCTAATTGTAATTTAACCCCTCAATAATAATGTTTAAGAAAAAAGGAATCGTCTTTTGTCATCAATACGATGCAATGGATTGTGGTGCGGCCTGTCTTAATATGATAGCGTCGCACTATGGCAAACGTTTTTCTTTACCTTATTTACGTAAGCTTCTATATATCGGAAGGGAAGGAAGTAGTTTACTGAATTTGAGTATAGCTGCCGAGAATTTGGGGATGAAATCATTACGCGTAAAACTATCAAAAAATACGTTGATTAAAGAGGCGTGTTTCCCGTGTATTTTACATTGGAATCAAAATCATTATGTGGTTTTATATGGAGTAGGAAGGAATGTTTGGGGAGAGATAACATCATATAAAATTGCGGATCCAGGCTTTGGTTTTCTAAAAGTTGATAGCCTTGAATTTCAAAAAAGTTGGTGTAATGCTTCTGATGGCGAAGGGATAGCTTTGTTACTTGAACCAACAGATCTATTTTATTCTATAAAGGAGGAGCAGGAAAAGGATGTTAATGTTAATTATATATTTAGATATTTAAAATTACATAGATATATTCTTTTTCAATTGATAATAGTGATGGCTATTGCGAGCGGTTTATCTCTAATCATGCCCTTCATCACCCAGATGCTCATCGATTACGGTGTCAATGGGAAAAATATTGATATCATCTATTTGGTTTTATATGCTCAATTGTTTTTGTTCATCGGATCATTGGCAATGCAGTTCATTCAGAATTGGTTAGTTTTACATATTAATACTAGAATTAGCCTACATATAGTTTCCGACTTTCTAATAAAGCTTCTTAATCTACCTATTCGTTACTTTGATAGTAAAACTGCTGGTGATATAACTCAACGAATAAACGATCATAAAAAAATTGAAGAATTTCTTACCAATAGTTCTATAAATACTTTTTTTTCTTCTATTAATATTGTAGTGCTGTCCATAGTACTAGGGTATTATAGCATTCATATTGTTGCTGGTTTTTGGATATTTACGGCAGCTTCCGTAAGCTGGGTTTTTCTCTTTCATAAGAAAAGAAGAAATTTAAATTATAGACAATTTAAATTAAACAAAAACAATAATGACCTTTTAAATGAAATTATCTTTGGAATGCAAGAGATAAAACTTAACGGCGCTGAGAAATCTAAAAGGTCAGCTTGGGAGAACTTACAAATCAATGTATTTAAAGTTAATATGAAAGGGTTAAGTATAGAACAATATCAACGTGCAGGCTATGTTTTTTTGAATCAACTGAAGAATATCCTTATAACATTCGTTGCTGCTAAAGCGGTGCTAAATGGACAACTTACTCTGGGGATGCTTCTTAGTATATCTTATATACTAGGACAAACATCAGGTCCTATTGATCAGTTAGTATCTTTTATTAAATCCGCACAGGATGCTTCTTTAAGTATCAAAAGAATGAACGAAATACATTCATTAAAAAATGAAGAAGATATTAAATTGCTAGATGTTAATATTGTTGGCAAAACATATAATGGAGACATTGAGATTAATGATTTATCTTTTCAATACGAGGGACCTAAATCCAAATTTGTGCTAAAAAATATTAATGTGATCTTAAAAAAGGGGACCGTAACAGCTATTGTTGGTGAAAGTGGCAGTGGAAAAACAACACTTTTAAAATTGTTATTGGGATATTATAACCCTACATCAGGTAACATACATATAAACCGTATGAATTTAGAAGACCTAAATCCACAATTATGGAGAGCGCAGTGTGGAGTTATCATGCAAGATGGTTATATATTTACCGATTCAATTGCTGGAAATATCACATTAGGAGATGAGGAAATTGATATCTCGCGGATGGAACTTGCGGTTTCGATCTCTAATGTGAATACTTTTGTTGGTGAAAAGCCGCTTGGTTATAATACTAAGATAGGGCCAAGCGGAGTTGGGTTAAGTGGTGGACAAAAACAAAGAATATTAATAGCAAGAGCTATCTATAAAGATCCTAATTATATATTTCTCGATGAAGCAACAAGTAACCTTGATGCCAATAATGAACGAAACATTATGGATAAACTAGAAACATTTTTTATTAATCGAACGGTTGTTATTATCGCCCATAGATTGAGCACTGTTAAAAATGCTGATCAGATTATTGTATTGGATGGTGGCCAGATTGTTGAGGTGGGTAACCATTTTAACTTAGTTTCTAAGAAAGGATATTATTATGAATTGATAAAAAATCAATTGGAATTAAGTGCTTAAATATGCAAAAAGTAAAATATGATTTGAGCAGTAATGATGCGAAATCTATAATGACAAGTTTTCCAATATGGACTTCTGTTTCTATTGTTATTTCAGTGGTTTTGATTGCTTTATTTATTTGTTGCTTTTTCGTCGTATTTAAAATACCAACATACAGGTTTGGAAATTATATACTTGAAAGAGGGGAGAAAGGAACGATAATTAAAACAGATATCTCTATTATAAAGGCGAAGGGTATTAAAGAAGTTGATAAAAATGTAAGGATCTATAAGACAGGTGTATATGACGGGTATATGATTTGTCAGGCGGACTCTATATTTGTAGATAATCATAAAATTCATCTTTTATTGGAGAATTGTAATGTGTCAAATCGGACTGGAGAAATTGCTATTACAGATAGTAATGAAAATTTATGTAATAAGCTGTTCAAATCAATTGTAAAATAATTTATCTTATGATCTTTTTAAGTGCACAACCAGATACTCAATATTTAAAATGGCAATTGGAAATTTTTTTATTTAACATAAAAAAATTTAAAATTCCTAAAGAGCAAATTCACATTCTAGTCGCCTATAATCCCAAGAAAGGTGTAAGTGAAATTTATCGGAATAATTTGAGTGAAATCTTTGATCATGCAACCCTGTATTTCTATCCAGATGTAAGAAGTAAACGAAATTATATATCTTCAATAAGACCGCATATTATAAAAAAGCATTTTGAAGTATTTCCTGAATTAGAAAATGAAGTTATATTTTATCATGACGCAGATATCATTTTTCGAGCGTTACCAAATTTCGAAAAACTAATTGAGGGGCCAAAATGGTATGTTGCTGATACATTGGCTTATACTTCCGCTGATGCAATAAAGAAAGCAGGTAAGATAGTTCTGGAAGAAATGGCAGAAATAGTGAATATGCCCATTGAAATAATTGAAAAAAATAATTTTTCGTCTGGTGGCGCCCAATATCTTCTAAAGGGTGTTTGTTATGAATTTTGGGATAAAGTGGAATTTGACTGCGAACGCCTATATACTCATTTGTCAGTAAATAAAGAGCGATATTCTGAAATCTTTCAAAAAGAATCTGGTTTAGACAAATCAGAATACAAGGGTGTAATTCAATGGTGTGCAGATATGTGGGCGTTGATATGGGCAGCGTTTAAAAATAACATCGATATATCTATTTCTGATGAATTAGCCTTTTGCTGGCCAACAGACCCCCTTGATCAATGGGAAAGTGTCAATATTTTTCATAATGCCGGCTTGGAACATACAGATAGTTGGCAATATTTTTTTAAAGGTGACTTCGTACATTCAACTCCCTTTAACTGTTCCCTAGATTATGTGAGAAAAGATAAATGCACCTACAAATATGTTCAGGAGATACGGGAATATCTAAAGCATACTAGGTATGATATGGCGGATGTTACCTTTTTGATTCCTGTTAGGATTGACTCTGAAGACAGATTGAGGAATCTATATATTATAACGGCATTTATCGACAAATATATTGATACCAATTTTATTGTATTAGAGGCTGATAATTACCAGAAGGTAGATGTAAAAATGCTTCCTCAACATACGGATTATCTATTCATAGAGGATTTTGATCAAAATTTTCATCGTACGAAATATAATAATTTGATGATCAAACGTGCAATAACGGAAGTAATAGTTCTTCAAGATACAGATGTGATTATTGATCCTCTCCAATTTAATTTGGCGCTATCCTATATTCGGAATAATGATGCTAAAATAGTAATTCCTTATGATGGTTGTTTTAGGATGGTTTATGATCTAAATCAAATTGAATATTTCAGTTTTAAACTAGATATTGAAATACTTCGAAGAAGGGAGACCTCCATCGTCAGGGAGAAATCGTGTGGTGGAGCGGTTATGATTCATAGGGAAGAGTATATTAAATGTGGTATGGAAAATGAAAGATTTTACAGATGGGGGCCTGAAGATATTGAAAGAATACGACGAATGGAAATTCTAGGACATAAGGCAAAATGGATTGATTCAGGACACTTGTACCATTTACGGCATGAAATTCATCAAAATTCTGGGTACTCCTCTCGGAAAGAATATGGCGATCTTATGCAGATACAACTGGACATTTTAGCTCTTTCTAAAGATGAATTAAAAAATAAGATAAACCAATGGCATTAATTACTGAACAAAAAAATGATCAATTAATCTGCCTAAATGAATTGGTAGATGTGTTTGGCCAAAATCAAGATCCATTCGATAGCAATATCTTTCACGGAAGCCTTGGCATTGTACTATTTGAAATGTTTTACCTAAAATATTTTGAGAATGAAAAATTAAATTCTAATGCTATAGAGAAGATCTTAAATGCGTACAAACTTTTATTGAATTCGGAAAAAAGAGATGAATGTGGAGGTGAAGTTATTAATGGTTGGTTACTATGCTTCTTAGTCAATAATGATTTAATAGAGCTGGAGCTAGATACAATGTTGGAAGATATAGATCATTATATTTGTGTCAAGGTGCAGACGACTTTCTGTAATGAAGTAAATGATCTTTTTCTGCGTGGATATTATCTATATGAAAGACTTCAATGTACGAATAACGACTTTATAAAGCGAAGTATTATTGAATCAATTGCATACGTACTTGAGGAGATTTCATATTTGCAAGAGCAATTTGACAATGTTCGACGTGAAGCCTCAAATTTTGATATTAGAAGAGAATTTCAATTTCAAACATTATCAATCTTTTATATTAATCGTTTACAACCTTATAAAATCTATACACATAAACAGCAGGAATTGGAGGATAGCCTATTGAATTCATATTTGGTCAACATACAACAGTTTTTTGAATTATCGTGTTATTCAGATTGTGAGTGTTTGGAAGTGTATTTGAAGGCGAGAATGATATTAAACTTGCATGTTGATAAAAATAATGATAAATTAAAAAAAGTGAATGGTTTACTGAATATGGCCATTGATTCGCTTATTCCGAAGATTATAAAAATTCTTTCTGTGATTCCCCTCCGAACTAAAGTGCTTTATACTAAATTAATAAAAAATATGAAAGATGCTAATTGGTCAACAGTTAACCTTGACGAATTAGGCTCTCAGCTGATTCAACACTTGACCAATGTATTAGCGATCAAAGTTTGGGAAAAAAAATGCAATCATATATTTACCAATAAGGGTCTGGGTGGTTTATCAGGACTTGGACTGAATTTGTTAGAGTATAGAATAAACGAGAGGATACCATGGGATAGTATGTTTTTACTATTTTAAGTGATAGAAGGAATGAGAATAGCATACATCATAATTGCTCATATAAATTTGGATCAGTTGGCCACTCTTGTTGACCTTTTGACATTGGAAACAGATGATTTTTGTTTTATAATTCTAGACTCAAAAAGTATTGATTTCAATGACGTTAAATACTTTGAAAGTCGGGTTTCATCTTGTAAATATCAAATAGATTGTTCCGTTGAAATAAATTGGGGAGGGTTTTCTATCGTGGAGAGCACATTAAAAACCTTGATTACAATATTGAAACATAAAAGCAATTTTAGCTATATATTTTTACTAAGTGGCATGGACTTACCACTAAAAAGTAATACTGAGATCCATCGTACATTATATAGTAATCCATGTGAATATTATTTAGACTATTTTGAGTTACCGGACAAACGTTGGGGGCTCCCATATGGCGGTAATGAGCGCTTTGAATATTTTTGGTTTATTGATGATGCTGGCTTTGAAGAGGCAAAGCGAAATGTTAATCTACAAGCGTTGGCTGGTAAAAATAGAAATAGACCTGCAGAGATAAAGAATATTTTTGGAGGTTCACAATGGTGGACGATTACACCTACCTGTGCTAGGTTTATTTTGGAGTTTGTATTGAGATTTCCTAATGTGTTGAAATTTTTTCGCTATACAAAGATTCCTGACGAAATGTTTTTTCAGACCGTCATCCTAAACTCTGAAATTGCAAAGGAGGGCTGTAATAATAATCTAAGATTTATCGATTGGGAGACGGGGATTGAATACCCAAGAGTATTTGATATATCTGATTATAGTCGTTTGACCTCTTCAGAGAAACTTTTCGCTCGAAAATTTGATAGAAATAAAGACGCTATTATTATTTCAAAAATAATACAGCATATTAATCCTAAATATTTCGAAACAATGAAATATTAAAGAAAATTTAAATATCGATAAGAGATTTATGAAAGATTGACTTTATCCTCTTTCGCTTTTCTCACTATAATTATGTTAAAAACTGGTTTAGAGATTTCGAATTTATGAATAAACAGCAGGTAATTTTAATATTAACACGGAACATTTCTAGCGAGGTTCTTAAGTTTTATGATAACCTGAGAGATAGTCTTCAAGGGGAAGATATTTTCATTCTCTTACATTGGAACGGACTTGAATTGGACAGTTTGATGAATGGTTTAAGAAGTATTTATAGGTTTGAGACAAATATACTTACTACATTAAACTTTAGAGCTATCGGAGAGGAACTTCTACCTGGCAATACACATTTTGCTTTGCTTAAATTTTATCAGGATTTTCCTTCATATAAATATTATTGGGTGATTGAAGATGACATTCGTTTTTCTGGGGATTGGGATTATTTTTTTCGGATATTTAACTTAGACTTAAAATATGACTTTATTTCTTCTCATATTAGGAACTATAATCAGGAACCATTTTGGTATTGGTGGTCAACTCTTTTTCATGAAGAATTCATAATTCCGAATAAAAGAAGACTTAGATCTTTTAACCCAATTTATAGAATATCTAATATGGCGTTAAAATATATTAAAGATATTCATGTTTTGGGCTGGATGGGGCACTATGAGGTTTTATTTCCAACAATGTTAACACTTGGAAATTATAAGTTATTAGATTTTGGTGGTGATGGTGATTTCGTTAAAGCTGGATTTGAAAATAGATTCTATACGAGTGAGAGTAATAATAGCGGAAATCTGTCTTTGGGTACAATGAGGTTTAGACCAATTCTAGAGGAAATAGGTACTATCGAAAATAAACTTTACCATCCAGTAAAAAAAGTATGAGATTCATTGTTACACTTACTAGTTATGGAAAGCGGATCAGCAATACTGCTCCATATGCAATATATTCGCTATTAAACCAGACGATAGCGCCTGACAAGATAATTATATGGCTTAGTCATTATACCCCAGTACCTGATATCCTCAAAAAGCTGGTTGCTTTTGGCCTTGAAATTAAATTTTGTGAGGATATAGGGCCATATACCAAACTAATTCCGGCGCTAGAAGAATTTCCCAATGATATTCTAATAACTGCAGACGACGATGTTTTTTATCCAAATAATTGGCTTGAACAGCTTCAAAAAGCATTTTTAAAAGATCCTACTAAAATTTATGTGCATCGCGCGCACAGAATTCTTTTTGAGCATAAAGACGGGCTAATGTCATACAATAAATGGTTACATTGCGTTGGAAATATGGTGGATAAGTCTTTTATTTTTCCAACTGGAGTGGGGGGAGTTCTTTATCCGCCTAATACTTTGCACCCTATTTGTTCTAATAGAGACATTTTTTTGTCTATTGCACCAACTGCAGATGATATTTGGTTTTGGGCGATGGCACAGTTAAAAGGATCGCAATATTCAATTATAAATGAAGGATATCGACATGTGGTTGGTGTACCTTTAACTGATACTGGTTTGTGGGATATCAATAGTCAAGGGCAAAATGATATACAACTAAAAAAAATTCTGGATCGGTTTCCTTTGGTACTTAAGACCTTAATAAAAGCCAATAACAAATTTCAACGGAGATTAAGAAAAATCAACGAGCCGTCTATCTCCGTAATTATGCCATGTTATAATTGTGAAAAGTATGTTGAAAAGGCTTTAAAAAGTATTCTTGACCAGGTATTTGTAGACTTTGAATTTATTATCATAAATGATGGATCATCTGATCGCAGCAATGATATTATAAGAAAATATTTATATGATAACAGGATTAAATATATCTCTTTGGATCAAAATCGAGGGAATTATTCTGCGAGAAATATTGGTATGAGACTCGCAAAAGGGAAATATATAGCGGTAATGGATGCGGATGATATTGCTGAGAAAGGCAGACTGTTAATTCAGTATGAATATTTAGAAAAATACAAAAGAGTGGGATGTGTAGGAACTCAAGCTAATTCCATAAATGAAAAGGATGAACTATTTACACGATTAAACAAACCTACAGACCCTGATTGTCTACGTTTATTTCTATTGAAAGATAATTTTACTCTCCATCCTTCTCTAATGTTTCGAAATGACTTGATAAAAAAAAATGGAATTTTGTACAATGAAGATCTCATCTATGCGGCTGATTATGATTTAGTTGTTCGGTTGTCTAGAGTTTCAAAAATAGTCAATATCCCAGATAGATTGATGAATTATAGATTTCATAGTTCGCAAATATCATCTTTAAAGGCAGATCGTCAGAAAATGTTTGCCGATACGGTTCGGTTAAATCAAATAGATCAATTCCATATTCCAATGTCTGAAGATGAAATTAATGTGTATCAGAGTCTTATGAGTGGAGATGCGATGCCTGATGATAAGTTGAAAATATGCAATATTGTTATTAAAAAAATAATCGAAAGTAATCATATATTAAAAATATATAAAAGTAATTATATCAAGCAGTTTTTCAACTCATTACTTACTAGCTCACGAATGTCACATTAGCTTTGGCATATTTATCAATACTTTTTGAATAATAACCTCTCTCAAAAAAACTAGATTATTTAAAAGTAGAATTCGGTGATAAATTACTGATTTTAAATAGGAGGAAAACGGATGAAAAAATCAAAGTTTACTGAAGGACAGCTCACCTTTGCGACCAAACAGTCCGAGATAGGTACGTGTGTGGAAGAAGTCAGTAGAAAAATGGATATCAGCGAACCCGCTAAAATAGGACCCATGACCAAACCGACTTTGGTGTAACCTGGACCGTCAAAACTCTTATAAAATTTATGGTTGAAATTAAGGGTATCAGCTTTTCTGTAAGCAACAAAAACTCCTGCAGGTGTTTCGCTTGTGTTTATTCGGCTTAGTTGTACCGTATCTGTATTAAAATGTTTTGCGAAATTTCCGGCTGAAAGAGCATCTACTAATCGTATGTGTCTGGGTTGAGCTACCGAAAGCAGAGATAGGCCCATGAACAGGATAAAAAAATAAGCTTTTAATGGCATGCTTTTAAAGTTTAATATTGACTCAACTGCATACAATTGTTGTTCCAATCTTTTTTCAGAGCTGAATTGGCACCGAAAATAAAAACTATTCAAATTTGCATCAATCGTAAAAAAAACAAAAAATGTTTTGTAGTTAAATAACTACATGTATATTTGTAGTCAAGTAGCTACTTATTTAAGCCTTGCTAATTTTCAAGGTGATCACAACAAATAGCCAATCGTAAACTAAAACAAAATAATGATGAAAAAGAGGGATAAAATAATTTATTGGATTGCAACCGTATGGTTGTCCTTGGGGTTGGTATCTACCGCCATTATACAAATCTTTGGGATAAAAACTGAGGGAGCAGGAGGGGGGCAAAATGTAGATCATCTGGGTTACCCGGACTATATCCTCCCGCTATTGGGGATCTGGAAAATATTAGCGGTAGTAGCACTGCTGTCACCAAAGAGACCTCTATTGAAAGAATGGGCTTATGCGGGTATTTTCTTCACAGTGACTGGTGCTTTATATTCACACATTGTTGTAGGGGATTCTGTTGGCCTCATAGCTCCAGCACTACTTTATCTGGTCCTTATTGCTGTGTCCTGGTATTTTAGGCCCAGTGAGAAGAAGTTTTTATACAACCATTAGTCTTATCCTTATCAGTCGCCTATACTGTTTGCCCCAACATTATAGGCGGCTGGGGATCGAACTTGTACTTTTTATAGTAATATTTTTCTGTCGCTTCACCCAATAGCGATATATAAACAAACCATAAATTCAGTAATGGTCTTTCCAGCAGCTTATTGACAGCGCATGTTTTCAGATAATTCGGATAATCCGCTTTCATTTTATAAGAGGATGAAACTTTTATATAGTAAGGTAGTCCCTTTCGTGCAGTTCCGATAATCTTTTTCTAACCCCTTTTCTAAGCTATGATTGACTCTATTCTATCTTTTGTGTACCCTTTTTCTTTCATACGATCTGTATTCTATTTGAAATAGCAATAAATGGGTGTTATTTTTTTAAAGGTGTAATGTGTTGTAATATAGCTTATTAAATATTTTTTTAGCTGTCTGTATCCAGATTTTGGTGTATTTTTTTACATAAATTTAATAATTAAACATTTGTTTAAATTAAACGTTTGTTTAACTTTGCTCCGCATTTAACAAATGATGATTTTATCCTTCAAAACAGTGGGTATAATTATCTATAAAAAGATTGGGTTTTAAATGGAATTTAACGAGAAGCAAATAGATATCCTCCTTGCCGCGGAGCGACTCTTTGCAACAAAAGGGTTTGACGGGACTTCGGTGCGTGATATTGCGCAGGAGGCGAATGTCAATGTAGCCATGATCAACTATTATTTTGGATCGAAAGATAAGTTGCTGGATACCTTTTTTGAATGGCGTGTTCCAGATTTTATGATCAATGTGGATGAGCTCGCTTTGGTAGATAATGCCCTCGACAAAGTAGATGTGATGGTTGATCGGTATGTCAAATCGATGAGCTCTCATCGGAAGCTCTACCGGGTTATTGCAATAGAAAGTACCTTAAAACAACGGATGTTGATATCAGAAGCGTTTAAAAAATTAAAGATTCATAATCTTGACGTAATAACTTCTATCATCAACAGTGGTATCGCAGAGGGGGTATTTAAAGCGGGCAATGATCCTATTTTGATTCATTCGATGATGATGGGGACTTTTATGAATTTTCAGATGAACCAGGTCTTTTTACAGGATCAACTGGGTATAGCCGATGATAATGGCTATGGGAAATATATTGAAACAACATTAACACAATTTATACAGAAAACAATTAAAGCTTTATTGACATATGAAAAATAAGTTGGCCAATTTAAGTGCTTTATTGCTTTTGAGTCCTCTGGGTTTGCTGGCACAAGACAACAAACACCTGAGCTTGGAAGAAATAATTCACATGGCTGCAAACCAAAGTGTGGAAGCGAAAACTGCCGATACCAAAGTGTTGGGAAGACAGCTAGAGGTCGAAAGTGCCAAATCGAAACAGCTTCCTGATGCAAAATTGAGCGGGCAATACATGGCGATGACTACACCTAATGTGAATCTGAAGTTGGCACTTGGCGAGGGGGGCTCGGCTCCGGATATCGCAGCAAATCAGCTGTGGTTGGGGCAGGCATCTGTCAGCATGCCTATTTATACCGGCGGCAGGATTAAAGGGGGGATAGCGATAGCAAAAGATGTTCTACAAGCTGAACAATGGAACGCTGTAGCAAACAAAGAACAATTGGCTTCACGTGCGATAGCACTTTATTTGAATCTATATAAAGCGCAGCAAACCAATTTGTTGATCGCTGAAAATATCAAGCAGTCTGAGCAACGTGTTTCAGACTTTAAAGCGATGTTGGATAATGGGCTGATTGCAAGAAACGATCTGCTTAAAGCGGAATTGCAACTGTCTAATTATCAGGTGTCGCTCCAGGAAGCGCAGAAGAATATTAAGGTGCTAAATTATCAATTGGCCAATTTGCTAAAAATTGCAGAGGATACGCAATTGGATCAGATTAATCTGGCTGAGGTAACTGGAATTGACCTCGGATTGAAGGCTTCTTATGAAACTGCAAAAACTGAGCGTTCGGATCTAAAATCGTTGGCTTCTCAACGTAAAGTTGCCGAAGATCAATTGAAAGTGACCAAGTCTTCGACATTGCCAATGGTTTCGGCAACGGCAGGTTACAATGCTTTTGGCCTACAGAAGGTCGTTACGGTAACGAATGCAGCAATGGTAGGCGTTGGGGTATCTTATGATATTGGTTCTTTGTATAAAAACAAAAGGGAGGTCAATGTCGTCAAAAATCGGATCAAGGAAATTGATGAGAATTTGGAACTGCTCAACGATCGGGTAAAGGTTCAGGTGCAACAGGCAAATGAAAACTATATGTTGGCCCAAAAACAGGATGTGGTGTACCATCAGGCGGTAGATCAAGCCGTTGAAAATTATCGCATCACAAAGGATAAATATGATAATGGTATTGCGGATACGGACGACTTATTGACCGCTGATGTACAACAGCTTCAGAGCAAAATAAATCTAGCGATAAGCAAGGCAAACACAATTGAAAAATACTATGACCTGCAATTGGCAAATGGGTCGTTAAACATTAAATAGCAATTAATCTAGACATGGAAAATACAGTTGAAAACGCACCGGAAAAAAAG
>Ga0213825_1000692_pt1 | contig 24341 bp, 26 predicted proteins | sample MC6MC0900MG_FD_179896 | JGI IMG/M metagenome (GOLD analysis project Ga0213825, IMG submission 179896) | Enriched soil aggregate microbial communities from Iowa State University, Ames, United States - MC6-MC0900-MG | ecosystem: Environmental > Terrestrial > Soil > Unclassified | place: USA: Iowa... | reverse complement strand
GTAATTATAATGATACATTTGATAATTTCCATAATAAGGATGATACATTACCTCAATCCCCTTTCACATTATAAAATTATCCTATGCAAGTAGGGAAAGGAATGTACATTCATGAAAGTACTTAACAGTCGAGCTTATAAAAATTAAAGGGGTGGAATTACATGTATAATCGTTTAATGGAAAAATTAGAGCAAACTACAGCTATAAAATGGTTTTCAGGACGAGGGGTTGAAAAGAATTGGATTAAAGAAGCAGAGGAGGAACTTGGATTTACCTTACCGCCCTCCTATTGCTGGTGGCTGAGAAACTATGGTAATGCATTTCTTGATGGTAGCTATATTCTAACGTTAACTTCACCAGAGTTTCGAGATATTTCTGATAATGATCTTCTCTATATTCATCGTCTCAATGTGGCTGATGAGGATTGGTGTAAACAGCATCCTCATAGGCTAGAGTTATTTGTCCCTGACTCGGATGAGCTGTACTATTTTGATACCTCATCAAAAGATTCAGATGGTGAATTTAAGATTATGTGCTATGACCTAATGAATGGAATTATATATGAATATGCCCCTACTTTTGCAGATTTTCTTGAAAAATTAATCGGTGAACGTATTTGAGATGACAACATTAAAAGTTGCCTAGATTGGTTTAGCTATCGAGGCAACTTCAAGTTATTATGGGGACAATTCCTTTTGTACATGTAATCGAAATTTCTCATCTGTTAAAAACTTCAATTGAAAGCTATTCATGTTTTTAGATAGCTTTGTCTGTTCTATCCTATTAAGATTATTGGCAAAAAAGGCGATTTCCGTTTGATTACCATCCTTATCCTCTGTATACGCTGCTAATGTCAATACAAAGGCAGTAGAACCTCCCTTTTGACCCCCATGTAAAAGCCATTTTTGATTTTTTGGGTTTTGCATTAATTGTTCCATTACAGGATCTAGATATTTATGTACATCTTCATTAAAGTAATTTTTATGATTTAGCTTCTCTAAAATTGTTATATAATCTGCTGTTGTTGCCCTTATTAAACGATCAGACCAGACCTTTTGAAAATCCATATCAAGGGTTTGAAGAGATTTTTTCTTTTCCTCATTACTTAGGGGCTTCTTTAACCAAGCTTCATGAATAGACAATGCCCTTTCCCTATATTCTGTCATATCCATAGCCTTCATAGCTGTTAAGGTTTCCTTTTTTGTTAGACCCTTTTCTTTCATGAATTGAGTAGGTATGTACAATGAACTTACTATTGGATACAACGGTTCATGATCCATTAAATTTAATTGCTCTAATACCTTATTAATATTTTCTAGCCCTAATAGCTCCATTAAAAATTCTGTATTTGCATTCGAACTATAGGCTATCATACCATTGGCTACTTCATTCAAGGATACAAAATTATTCTCTATTTTGTTATCTTGCTTTAATTGCTTTAGCCATGCTTCATGTGCCCCACCATCTGTTTTGGGGATATAAAAAGTTTGTAGATCCTCTAAACTTACTAGTTGTTGAGAATTTATACGCCCCTCCGCTGCCTGTTGTGCATATTCTATCGCTACTATAATTTTAACTGTACTCGCTAACGGAAGGGGCTTCTTTGTATTCATCTCTACCCAATTTTGTTGATTGTAATGAATCGCTAAGGATACTTGTTCATTATCTTTATTTTCCTTTAGGAATTGTAGGACATAGTCGGGGTTAGCCTTATTGAGGTCTTTCTGAAATATCCAAAATACTATGCCTATTGCTATTCCAATACAAGCAAATAGACCTCCAATAATCCAAAAAACTGTTTTCAAAATTACTACCTCCATGATTAACAGCAAAGTGAAACTCTACTACCTTGTGGTGATTAATCATATTATACCCGAAATTATCATAATTATGGTAATTTTACTAAACTTACATAAAGGAAGGGCTAGCTCATTTTTAACCAGCCTTTACTAATTAATACTGCCTTAATGAATCAAGGAGGCTCTTAAATTATTGATTCCGCTTTCAACATAAGCCTTTAAGCACGTTAATGTATACACCCAGCCTTCCTTTTGCTGCATCATTTTAGCTACAACATCTGGATCTTCTTGATTTAATCCTGATTCCCTGACTTCAATAACTGTCCCCAACCCAAGCTCTGTAAGTGTAATGGTAACCTCTGTCCCCTTGCCATGCTCCTCACCCCATGAAAATACTATTTTCTGATTGTTTTCCATTTCAAGTACAGTTATAACGCCTTTTGCATTGTATTCTTCATATCTTAATAAGATTCTTTTGTCCTTTTCCCATCTTTCCGAGCTACTGGAGAACCAAAAGTTTCCGATTTTATCTGGAGATACAATAGCTTCAAATACCTCGTTGGCAGGCTTATGAATGATTAATTTAGTCATTACAAGCGTATTTAGCATTCTTCATCATCCTTTTTTTCATTAGTATGCTCCATTGTTATAGATTTCTTTAAAAATTAAGTTTACTATTAATAAATATTATTGATAAACGTTCTAAAAACGATATAAACTTGATATAGAAAAAATCAAAACGTTTTGGTGGTGTGTGTAATGAAAAAATACTTTATGGATATATTCATTATTGCCGTTGGGTCACTGCTTTTTGCACTGGCCGTCAACCTATTTGTCATTCCTAATGATTTAGGTGAGGGTGGCGTTACAGGTTTAACGATTATTGCGTATTATCTTTTTGGATGGTCACCAAGTATTGTAAGCTTTGTGCTAAATGCGGCTTTATTAGTGGTTGGCTATAAATTTTTAAGTAGGCAAACAACGATTTATACCATTATTGCCGTTTCTCTCCATTCGCTTTTCTTACATTTGACAGAATCATGGTCCATTGCTTCAAATGAAATTATTGTGAATACTATTTTTGGTGGGGTATTTGCTGGAGTTGGCATCGGTTTAATAATTAGAGTTGGTGGAACAACAGCAGGTTCTACAATTTTAGCAAGAATAACAAATAAGTATCTTGGTTGGAGTATTAGCTATGGTCTTTTATTCTTTGATTTAATTGTCGCTTTTTCATCGTATTTTATTATTGGGGCAGAGGCATTAATGCTGACTATTATTATGCTCTATGTCGGAACAAAGGTGATGGAATTTGTTATTGAAGGTGTCAATCCTAAAAAAGCAGTTACCATTATTTCGAAAAAGCCAGAAGACATTGCGAGTCATGTAAACGGCTTTATGAATCGTGGCGTTACAGTGCTATCAGGACATGGCTATTATACAAAGGAACAAAAAGAAATACTTTATATTGTAATTAGTAAACAAGAGGTCGTAAAACTCAAGAAAATTGTTAAAGAAATCGATAAGGATGCCTTTATTGCCATTCACGATGTCAGAGATGTTTTTGGACATGGATTTATAGAGTTATCTAAATCTTAGTTAGAGCGTCTAAACACCTTTTGTTGAAGCACAAAAGGTGTTTTTTATACCAAGCAACCTACCACTAATTTATCGTCTTATTTGTAAGGATGTTTCTATTATTTTATCTAGTAGGTTTGCATAGCCTATTCCCGCCCCAAGTGCGCTTTTTGGGAGTAGGCTGTTTTTTGTCATACCTGGTAATGTATTGACCTCCATAACATATGGAATGCCATCTTTGATTAACATATCAATTCTAGCATAAACACTGCATTTTAAAGCGTTATAGCTGGCTATTGCAGCTTCCGCAACACGTGCATGTATGGCAGTCGGAAGTTCAATTACCTCCTCCATTGTAGAAGCATCATTATATTTCGCCTCATAGTCAAAAAACTGTGCGGTATGTCGAATCGACAATATTGGTAATAGCTCACCACCCATGATCGAGCAGGTTATTTCCTCCCCCTCAATAAACTTTTCGATAATAATTTCAGTATCCCATTTGAATACTTCTGAAACCGCAGATACTAAGGCATCTTTATCATTTACTATTTTAACCCCTACACTGGAGCCACCCGAATTTGGTTTTATTACTAACGGATATCCCATTTTATCCACTTCATCTAGCTCCAGCTCTTCCATAGTCGAAAGATGGAGCCAATCTGGCGTTTCAATTCCTTCATAACGAAGAATTTTTTTCGATATATTTTTATCCATACAAATACCACTTGCTAGCATACCACTGCCAGTATACGGCACATCTAAGGTCTCAAGTACACCTTGTATCGTGCCATCTTCTCCAAATTTGCCATGAAGCGCTAATAGAGCAATATCAATATTTCTCACTTTCTCTATAAGCTCTGTTTTGTCGTGTAGTTCAATTGCGACAACTTCATATTTATTTTTATCTAAATGGGCAATCATTTCATTCCCTGTCATGATAGAGACCTGCTTTTCAGAGGAAATTCCACCCATAATAACGCCAACTCGCATATTTTAACTCCCCATTTCATTTTTCAATGTATCTCCAATAATCTTAATTCCATGGACAATATCCTCTTCTTTTAACCGAGAAAAACCTAATCGAAAAGTATTACTACCTTCGCCATTGCTATAAAAAACATCCCCGGGATAAAAAACAACCCCTCTTTGATAGCACTTTTCCAATAGTGTACGAGCATTTATTCCTTGCTCTAACTCAATAAAGAGATGAAGGCCACCATCTCCAGTCATTCTTTTAAAGGGAATGTATTGTTTGCAAGCTTGACGGGCTAGTTCATATTTTTTCTTATAGACTGACTTAGCCTTTTTTAAATATTTTTCGAAATAGCCATCCTGTAAATATTGATAAAGTACAGCTTGATCTAATGTTGATGTATGAATAGTTCGTGCCCTTTTCACACTTTCCAAGCAATGAATAAGCTCCCTATCTGCTAAAATCCAGCCAACCCGTAAGCCTGGAAAAAGGATTTTTGAAAAGCTACTGATATAAATAACATTGTTACCTGCACCAATAAAGGTTATTAGCGGTGCTAGATGAGAGCCTGAATAACGTAATTCCTCATTAAAGCCATCTTCAACAATCGGAATTTGATATTTAGAAAAAAGGTTAATGATTTCAGCCCTTTTTTCAGAAGAGGTCACAATTCCTGTGGGATTATGATAGGATGGAATCAAATAAGCAAAATCGAAATTCTTTGCTGCCAAGCTTTTTTCAACCTGATGTATATCGATACCATCATCCCTCATGTCAATTCCGTGGATATCAAAGCCATGCAAGCGAAAAAGCTTTAATGCGGCGTGATGAGTAGGATTTTCGCAAATCACACACCCAGATTTTTTAGCAAAGGAAGATAGCAAAATGTCCAAACCCTCTGTAAAGCCATTGGTAATTAAAATATCCTTATTGGAAATATCGACACCCTTCCTTTCCATATAGTGAAGAAGGTACTCGATTAGCGGTTTATAGCCCTTGGCATAACCGTAATTCAATACGATATCTCCTTCAAGAGACATCCGAGTTAAAAAGGCTCTTTTAAAATTTTCCACATCAAAAAGCTTTTCTTCTGGGGCAACACTATTGAAGGAAATCATGCCTTTTTCCCAGTGAATATCTTCCTGCTTCATCAAATCTAATTCATCAGCTAACAAAGTAACCTTATTAAGCCTCTCCCTCCAATGAAGCTCCACAGATGTGTTTTTCACTGTTACGACCTTTCCTACGAAATTCCCTTTTCCTTTCACTGCATAGATAATGCCATCTTGCTCTAAATCTGCATATGCATTTAGTACTGTATTTCTACTGACCGCTAATAATTTACTAAGTTCACGGGTAGATGGAAGCTTCTGATGCTCCAACAGATGTCCCTTGATAATCATTTCTTTTAAATAATCTTTTAATTGAATATAAACAGGACGATCCTCCACAAGCTTAAAATCATTAAACACTTCCTGACCCCCTTGCTTTATTTTTGCATAACTGATTCTAACCCAAAAGGTCCACAGCATATCGAATTTTCTTTAGCAGTGGTTGTTACATTTCCTAATTTTAATCTAAAAAACCTTCTGTCGCTGACATTGACAAAAGTAAGAAAGCCATTCGTAGTATTTTTCGAATGGCTTTTTCATAGCATTAGAATTATGAATAAGATTTCTAAAAATGTCAGTATATTTTCCCATTTACATCACAATTAAATTCAATGGTGAATGCTTTTTCGAAATGTAAACCATTATAGTCAAAATTTCCTTCAATACGAATACTATAGGTTCTACCACCATCTATTAAAGAAACTCTATAGGATGTTTGCTCCCACGTACCCCTAGGATAAGCCAGCTTTGTAGAGATATTATCAGCTTTTATAAACAATTGCCGATCGTAAACCTCATTATATTGTGTCTCAAAATGTCCTGTAACTTCTATGGTTTTCAAAATATCTGGGAAGTAAATATAAGTTGTTTTAGTTGTACTGCCATCTGTATTGGTAATTACAGGTTCTGGTGTTATTAACATATTATCAATTTTCTCACGTTCTGTAGCCAAGTGCTCCTCTAACCATGATTCAACGTCATTTTCAAATTGTTGTGGTGTAATCCAATATTCATCTTTATATTCCTCTATTGGTACAACCCCAAAGGATAAACCTGTTTTTTTCTGCATCGCTCTTTCTATAATTTCTAAATATTGCTCATAATATTGTCTTTTTTCTTCATCCGTAAGCGAAAGCGGTTCTTTTGGAGGTTCTTCCACAGACTGTGCTGATGGCTCAATATTTTGCTGGTGCCCTTCATCCGTAATAGCCATTGAGGTATCATTTGAGGGCGGGCTAGCTTTTTCTACCGATTGAATTGTAGGTAGTAGGCTAATTCCTATTAGAATTGCAGCTACTATTGAAACAATTAAGGGCTTAACATGATACTTAGGCTGATCGGACTTCTGTATTTTTGTACGAATATTTGCCTTTTCCTTCTCTGATAATTTTATAGAAGCAGGAAGAGTTCGCTCCAATTCATGTTTAATATTCATATTCAATTTCCCCCTCCTCTATCGTTATTTTTGCTAATTTTCTCCCCCGTGCTAGCCGTGTTTTTATTGTGTTAGGAGAGCATTTTAAAACATCAGCCATTTCAGTAATTGAAAGTTCAACATAATAATGTAGCCATAATACTTCTCTGTATTTAATTGGTAAAGAGCTCACTAGTTCGCCTATTGATTGATTTTGCTCCTTCTGCAAATAGTCCACTTCAAGGGATTCACGCTTTAACCACGTCCTTACTTTTTCTGTCACTTCTAATTTTCTATAGTGCCAGCTTTTTAAATAATTTTGACACTCGTTCACAGCTATTCGGTATAAATACGTTTTTATGGAGGAACGCCCTTCAAAGCTCTCCAAGCTTTTATAAAATTTAATAAAGACATCCTGTACAATATCTTCTGTTTTCTGTAATTCTTTTACATATGTATAAACCAACCGCTTTAAATAATCACCATGTTGCTCCATCGCCTCATACAGCAATTGCTCTTTGTCATCACTAGTCAAAGCTTAGCCTCCCCCTTTATAAAGTTAGACAAGTCTGGAAATGAACTGGTTTCATTTTATCAAAAGGAAAATACTCTCTTTTTCTATGGTATAGTATGTTTATGGTTAATTTTTCTAAGATTGAAAGGGGCTACGAAATGGAAGAGATTTTAACGATTTCGAATTTAACGAAAAGTTATGGGAACAAGGAAATATTAAAGGGGATTGACCTCCATGCATCTAGAGGAGAAATTATAGGCTATATTGGCCCTAATGGTGCTGGTAAAAGCACAACTGTGAAAATAATTTTAGGGCTAGAGGGTGACTATGGTGGAGATATCAGGCTCTTTGGTGAGAGCATTAAAGAAAATCAACTAGCCTATAAACGAAGAATTGGTTATGTGCCAGAAATCGCAGACGTTTATGATAATTTAACAGGCTACGAGTATTTAACCTTTATTGGACAGTTATACGGACTTGATTTAGAAGTAGCTGCTGACAAATCAAAGTCCCTAATGGAATTGTTCGGTGTTGGAGAAGCCTACCACGCTAGAATTTCCTCTTATTCTAAGGGAATGCGACAAAAGCTATTAATTATTGCCAGTCTATTACATAATCCAGACATCCTATTTTTAGATGAACCTATTAATGGCTTAGATGCAAATAGTGTCATGATTTTTAAGGAAATCTTAACACAGTTAGCTGCCCAAGGAAAAACGATATTCTATTCATCCCACATTATGGATGTCGTAGAGAAAATCAGTAGCCGAATTATCCTGTTGTACGACGGGAAAATTGCTGCTGATGGTACATTTGCGGAGCTGCAAGAAGAGAATACAGAGGGAACATTGGAAAGAATTTTCAATCAATTGACAGGCTTCCATGAACATCAGGAAATTGGTGAGAAATTTGTTTCCATTGTACAAGAGGTACGATGATGACAGATTTTAAAACCCTACAGTTGCTTGATAAATTCCGTATTATTTTTATCAAATTGGGCATTGATTATGACATGATGAGGAAAATCCTCCATGTAAAATTAACAATGGATGAGCGTAAGGTACCGACAATATTTAACCAGAACAAGAAGAAGGAAGATCAAAAATACGGCTATATTAAGTCCTTATGGATTTATGTTTTGTTCGGGCTAATACTCATTCCACTGATGAGCTTTGGTCAAAATTTTCTTTTCCAGATGAGTATTTCATATGCCATGATTATTTTTTTAATTATGACATCCTTGATTTCGGACTTTTCATCAGTCCTACTGGATGTACGCGACAGAAGTATCCTTTCGACTAAGCCAATCTCTACAAAAACGATTAATGCCGCAAAGTTTATGCATATTTTCATCTATTTAACTTATTTAACAGTGGCATTAACAGCCATTCCACTTGTCGTTAGCCTCATCAAACAAGGCCTTGTATTCTTTATTTTAACAGTGTTTGAAATTTTTCTAATCAACCTATTTATTGTAGCGCTTACCGCCATTCTCTATATGATGATTCTACGATTCTTTGATGGAGAAAAGCTGAAGGATATGATCAATTATGTTCAAATTGGACTATCCTTAATGCTGATGATAGGCTATCAAGTACTGATTAGATCCTTTGAATTTGTCAATTTAGATATGACGATAGTATTTCATTGGTGGAGTATTTTCCTTATACCAATGTGGTTCGCCGCTCCCTATGAGTTGCTATTAAATGGTAACCAATCCTTAATGACTATAGTTTTTTGTTTGCTAGCAATCATCATACCTATTATTTCAATATGGCTATATATCAAACTAGTGCCAACCTTTGAACGTAATTTGCAAAAACTATTAAATACAAGCAAATCAAAAAAAGAAAGAAAGAATCGTCTAAAGACATTTTTGTTAAACATCATTTGTGGAACTAATGAAGAAAGAGCTTTCTACCGCTTCGCCTCCCTGATGATGAAACAAGAGCGAGAGTTTAAACTAAAAGTATATCCATCTTTAGGCTTTTCCTTTGTCATTCCATTCATTTTTATGTTTACTTTTTCTAGGTCTGAGGAAGTTGATTATTCTGTTAGCATGAGCTATTTAAATATCTATTTCAGCATGATAATTATTCCGTCAGCTGTGCTTATGCTTAGTTATTCAGCGAAATATAAAGCTGCTTGGATTTATAAGGTCTTTCCACTTAAAGATTATACAGACCTAAAAAAAGGTAGCTTAAAAGCATTTTTGATTAAATTGTATATACCATTATATATTGTACTAAGCCTCATTTTCTGCTTCATCTACGGTCCGAGAATTATTCCAGATTTACTGATTGTTTTAGTGACGAGCTGCTTGTACACCGTCATTTGTTATATCACTATAGGAGGTAACATTCCTTTCACAAAGCCCTTTAATGATATTGGCGATGCCCAGAGCTGGAAATCTCTTATATTGCTTCCTCCGTTAGGTGCTCTAGCGGGATTGCATTACTTCCTGGCAGCTCAAGTTTCTTATGGAGTATTAATTTATTTATTCGTGCTTGTCATCACGAATTTCTTTCTATGGAAACTTGTATTTAAGCGCACATAAAAGGCTTGAGCCTAGATTACTGGGCTCAAGCCTTTTTATTTTAAAAAACTTTCTTCTCATATATACGAATTGATAATAGCCATGATCCAATATATAAAATAACAGTTGTAAAAATAGCTACGAAATACATTTGCGCTTCTTGTAAAGTCAAGAACTTTCGTGCTAGTTCTCTTAATATATCATTTATAGGAACTAGTAAACTAATTGTTAACATATAGATACCCAATAAAACACCTAAAGCAATCAATAAATAATGCGTTTTAAATTTATAGGAGATTGGAAACATGAATGATATAGCGACCATAACTAGACCAATAATAAACAACATTTCTTTCCATATAAAAAGATCCCCTTTTCCATTTATGAGGAAATCCCCCGCATAAATCATGAAAACAAATATTGTTGTAAATATCAGTGAACCTATATATTTTGAACTGACAATTTCCTTTCTCGTATATGGTAGAGAATTGAGCAGGATATTAGCGTTGTCTTTTTCATCGTAAGCGAAAGCATTTAGTATAAATATTACACTATAAAGAAATCCCAAAGGTATTAGGGAGGGTACACCTGCCAATAAGTAGATTATTATAGTAGCAATGTAAAATAAAATTATTTTCTTTTGTATTAAAACATCCTTAAGTATAAGGTTAATCATCCAATTACCATCCTTTTTTCGTATATTGCATATGAGGGTACGCTTTTTCACCATAACCGTAACTCCAAATATATTCACCACACGAATTTAACAGCTGTCTCCATCACTCATTCTCTGTATACAATAGTGTGAGCATTTCTTTGAGCTCTGCTAAGTCAATGTTCATTTCTTTAGCATTTTGAATGGCAATCAACAGATTTTCTTCGACTACCTTTATTTTTCTTTCTCTCATCATTTCCTTATTTTGTTCAGAGATGAATGAACCTTTTCCCACAATAGAATAAATAAATCCGTTTTTCTCTAGCTCTTCATAAGCACGTTTTGTTGTAATAACGCTAATTTCTAAATCCTTTGCAAGCTGGCGCATAGAGGGCAATGACTGCCCTTCTTGTAGTTCACCTGTTAAAATAAGCTTTTTGATTTGAGCATAAATCTGCTCATAAATCGGCTCTTTTGAACTGTTTGAAATAATAATTTGCATACAAATACCTCTTCTTTATTTTTATGTGATTAGTACATGAAGACATCCGTTATTTTCGTTAGCATGAACCATTAGAATTTTTATTTCAATACGCTGATTATTTCGTCCGCTGTACAATGGAATTTATAATGTCTTTCACATAAAGATTACATTGTATATTGTTTAGAGTATAATTTTCTGCCTCACGGAAATTATCCGTTTATTGATAGGGGACCTTGTTTAAGCACGTAAACAGCTTGAGCCTACATCGCTGGACTCAAGCTGTTTCTTTTAAAAAACTTTTCTCGCATATATACGAATAGATAGTAGCCACGATCCAACATATAAAATAATGATTGTAAGGATAGCTACGAAATACATTTGCGTTTCTTGTAAAGTCATGAACTTTTGTATCAATTCTCTTAATGTACCATTAAGACTAGGGGATAAAAATTTAATGATTAAAATATATATTCCAAATAAAGCACCTACAGCAATCATTAAAGATTGCGTTTTAAATTTATAAAAGATTGGCAGTATAAATGACAAAGTGACCATAACAAGACCGATAATTAGCAATATATCTTTCCATAAAAACAATACCTCTTTTCCATTTAAGAAGAAATCACCTATAGAAGTAATGAATATAAATAGTGATGTATATACCAATGAACCAATATATTTCGAACTAACGATTTCCTTTCTCGTATATGGCAGCGAATTAAGCAAAATATTAGCGTTATCTTTTTCATCATAAGCAAAGGTCTGAGTGATAAAAGCCATACTATATAAGAATCCTATCTTTACTAGGGACACATCTATAAATAAATAAAGTATAATTGTGGCAATGTATATTAAAATTAATTTCTTTTGAATTAAAACATCCTTAAGTATTAGATTAACCATTCCATTACCATCCTTTTTTCGTATAGTACATAATATCTTCAAGCGTCGGTTTTTCCATAATGACAGAATCCCCAAATATGTTCGCCACACGACTTTTATCCGCAGTTAACGCCTCAAAGCCTGTGTTCGATTTACGGATGGCCACAAACTCTCGTTCCGTTTCCTGATCCAATAAATTCAATGTCCCTTTGACAATGGCATATTCCTCTTCAATCTTGTAAAATTCCTTCGTGAATATATGCTCACCATTATGAACAAAGGTAATATAATCCGCAATTCTATCCAGATCTGTTGTTATATGGGTCGAGAAGAAAATCGTTTTATCTTCATCTTGCATTAATTCATGTAGTATATTTAGTAGCTCTCTACGAAATATCGGATCGAGCCCAGCAGTTGGCTCATCCATAATAATCAATTCTGCATGATGAGCTAGGGCTATGGCTAATGAAGCTTTCATCTTCATCCCCTTCGAAAAGGTCTTCATATTTTTATTCAATGGTAGTTCGAACTGATTGACATAATGTTGAAAGGCATTATCATCCCAGTTTTTATAGGCTGGTTTAATGATCCTTTTCATATCCTTTAATGTTACATTTTCATAAAAGACATTTTCGTCATAGACAAAGCCAATACGTTCCTTTATTTCTTTTTCATGCTTCTTGTAATTCATGCCAAACACTGAAACTGTGCCACTATCTTGCTTTAGTAAGTTCATAATCAATTTGATTGTTGTAGATTTCCCTGCACCATTTCCGCCGATAAATCCAGTTACAAAGCCCTTTTTCACGTTGATAGAGAAATCCTTTATCTGAAATCCCTTAAAAGATTTATGAACATGCTGTAATTCAATGACATTTTCCATCATCCATCCTCCGTATACAATAATATAAGTATTTCCCTTGAGCTCCTTAAGACAAATGTTCCTCGTCTAAACAATGTATATATACTTTATATACAATATACACACCATAAACTTATTTTGCAAGTTTTAATTTTTAATGTTCAATATAAAAATTTCATTACATAGTAAATCACTATGAAACTGTAACATATGTCTCTCTTTTTGAAGTATAAAGGCATACAGTCAAATTAAATGACTGTATGCCTAACGTTAATTTAGATTAATTTGTATTTTCCCCGATGGCAATTTAAAACAACGCACAAATAGCCTGGAGATTATTACATTTTAAAGATTCTGCTTAAAAGTTAGAACTTTCTATAAATTTTTCTGACTCGTCAGCAATTCGCTTAAATTCAAAATCATGAATATAGTGGGCGCAATCTAATTTTATGAATTCACCATCTTTATTCTTACTAATAAAATCCTTTTGAAAGTCAAGCCATGTATTCTTATCCCAACCTGTTCCTTGCCCATTCGATGAAAATAAAAGTATAGGGACATTTGGGGTTTCTAAGGTCTCTACCTTTTTTGCATTTGCCTTTATGTTCTTCACTTCATTAATCATATTCTTAGTTACTGTTCTGCGATAAAAAATTACTCTATTCAGTTCCTTCTCTTCCTCTGTTAGATTTCCATACTTCATCGCATCACTCTCAGCAAGACCCGGAATCCATCTCGTTATGCCAATCTTTGCAGCAAGGGCACTTAAATAAACCATTGACATGTTTATAGCATAATCCTCATATGCAGCAGGAACAGCCATATCCAATCCAACAATTGCTTTTACCTCGTCTGGATAAATCTGAGCCCAATACAGAGCTTCAATCCCAGACATTGAATGAGGAAATAAAATATAGGGTCCCTCAACACCTGATTTTAATAGAGCTTCCCTTGTTTCCTGTAAAATCGTCTCTATATCTCGATTAGCATCTGTAATGTCACTAAATCCATAGCCTGCCTTTTCAACGACAGCAATTCTATATTTATCACTTAACAAGGAATACAAAGATTTGAAATCTAAAACAGGTGCACTGGTGCCGCCTCCAGACATAAATACTAGCGTTTCTTCACCTTTTCCTTCTATGTATACATGCATTTTATGGTCATTAACCTCTACCATCTTCCCAATGGGTGTAAATCGTTTTTCTTCTTTGGATAATTGTATTTGATGATTTATATAACTAGTTGTAATGGTTAACAGAAATAATGCCATTAATATGAGTAACATTTGTACAATTCTTTTGGACACTAGCTTATTATTCATCCCTCTCCTAAGCTAACCAGAATTATTCTGATTTTTTAAAGTCACCTCTATCTAAATACATTAAAAATAAGAAGCCTACAAAGCTGATTCCTAAAAGGATAGCTGCCCATGTTGTTTTAAAGTTTACAATGAAACTAAACAATGTAAAGATAGCTAATAAAATATAACTATAGGGTTTTTTCAAAAATTTCACTGTTTTAAATGTCACCTCCCTTTTTTTCTAACGTTCTAATATATAGGAGACAAATCGTAACTCCTGACCATTCATTTCAAATTTCTCGTCACTGATACTTACCTGTTTAAATCCATTTCTTTCAAGTACTCGCTGGGAAGCAATATTATGAGTTGTTGTTTTTGCCTTCAACTTCTTGATAGTGCCCTCTGTTTCTAATAATAGCTTTAAAGCTCTAGCTCCTATCCCATTTCCTCCGTACTCTTCACCCACTCTATAGCCAATTTCAGCAGAATTATTAGTTGCATCAATATCCACTAAATTTATCCTTCCTACAATATTATCCATGTTGTCTCTAATTAAATAAAATATTGATTTTTGTTCCTGTTGCTCTGCTAAAAGCTCTTTATGTCTCTCTTGAAATGTTTCAAATTTATAATAATCTTCCCCACGGCTTGGTACCATTTGCTCAAAAAATAATCGATTATTCTTTTCAAAAATAAATAATTCTTGCGCATCATTTTCCTGTAATTTATAAATAGATATTTCCAAATTTACTCGCCCCTCTTGTCTTTTTCAAAAGATGTTTTCTGTTGTATAATTTGTTACAAAATAACAGATAATCTTTAAATATTATCTTAACGAAGAGTTTAGATATTATCAAACTTTTAAAGAAAGCTTGTGTTTTGATGAATAGAACTTATATAGAGGAGAAATAATTTGATGAAACGCATTTTAGCATGGATTGTCGCTCTTGCTTTGCTAATTGGTACAGGTGTCTATTATTATGTAAACGTAGATAAGCATTATGTGTACTTACATGAATTCTATGATTTCCCTATCCCAAAGGAAGCAACGTTAGAGAGTGAAAGTGCGAATGGTAATGGCTTTACATGGGGAAAATCCACAGGTACAGAGGTTCCTCTTGGCTATCGTATAATGATTAAAAAGAGTGGATGGAAGCAGGTTAAAATGGATGGTCATAATGTCATTTATAAAAAAGATGACAAAGTAATAAATCTATCATTAGCAAATAAATATATTGGCGTCCTGAAATAGAGGATAAAAATTTACTTCTATAATCTAGTAAAGCTGATTCATCATTTTGAATCAGCTTACTGAGCAACATATTTACTTTCTTTCAGTAAATCATACATGATGGTATCTTTCGTTATATGAATACCTAATTTTCCTATTTGCTTAAAGATAATGGTGCAACTATGAGATATATTAACAAATAATACAAATTTATATTCCCTTATGCTTGCAACACAAGTTGGTTCTAAATGGATCAACATCATTAGCATGAGCTGTTAAGCGTCCATTAATTCTTACTGGTTAATGTTAATTTTCCAAAGCCTTTAATAGTTAAACTTACTTGCTTTTTTTCATCCCAAATACTATAAGGATATACTAAATTAACTATAGTTTTCCCATCTATTGATTTTATATTGGCTCCTCGTGCATAAAAGGACTCTCCCTTGTCATTTGTTAATGCCCATTCAAAAAATTGATTTTCATCCTCATAAAGATCTGCGTCGACTATTAAAGATACATGCATAGAGCCATTCGTAAGGGTTGCTGATTGAAGTTGAATGCCCTCAACAGCTTTTTCCGCTTCAAATGATTGTGTTACAACCTTCATTGGTTTCAATGTAAATGGCCATTCTCCATTAATTGAAACAATCCCTTTCTTTTCTGTATTGAAATGAATTGTTTCAATTACTAATTGAGCGTTATCTAAAGAAGGCCACGCCCGTTCATTCGACTGTAATAGAAGTTCATAAATTATGGTTTCATCGGTTCCTTTCAGCATTTGCTCCTCAGCATTACCCGTAAAACCTTTTGAAGTAAGAGGCTTTGTATCTGAAATAAGGGCATCAATTTCTTTTCCTGTAGAATCATACATACGGTATTCAATGCCTACATGATTAATATCCTTTATATCCATATTTTTCGGCAAAATTTCCATTTGCAACCCTACACGGAAAGCATCAGCAAATATATTTTCCAGTGTAACCGTAATATCTTGTGAACTTTGCGATACACCGACATATTGCACTTCTCCATTTTGACTAGCAAGTTCAATCCCAGCGTCATCAAACCCTAAAAACGCTTTTAGTTTGGCCATCGCTGTATCATTAGATAAAATCACACCCGAAGCGAGCACTACACATGCTGCCGCAGCTGAAATAGGCTTCAACCAACGTTTTTTTGTCTTTTTCTTTGATTTAGAGCGAATCTCGGTATAGGAACGATTAAAAGCTTTCTGCACAATATCTGGTAATTCTTGCTCTCTATTCATTTCCTCATGTAAACGCTCGTCTAATGATTTTTTCATAGTAATTGTGCCTCCTCAACATAATAATTATTTTTCAGATATTGCTTCGCTCTGGAAATCCTCGACTTAATCGTCCCTTCTGATTCATGAAGAAATTCGCTTATTTCCCTTGTCGTGAGTCCATTCACATAATAAAGTGTTAAAGCAATGCGATAGCTCTCATCTAGACTCTCTAATGCTTCATCGAGCTCAAGAGAAATTTGATCTTGGTGTCGCAGTTCATGCAAAGTCGTCACATCCAGAGGCACAGTACGCTGATCCTGCCTCATAAATCGGTAGCAGTTATTTAAAAGAATTCGACAAATCCATGTATTAAAATATTTCGCCTCTTTTAAAGAATCTATTTTTTCAAACGCTGTCAGAATCGTATCTTGTAGAAGGTCTGCAATATCCTCATCTTTCAAACCAAGTCGTTTAGCCGTCCGATAAAGTGTCATTTCGTATTGACGGATTAATTGTATAAAAGCTTCTCCATCTCCTTTCTTTGCTTTTTTCACTAGAAACTCGGATTGCATGTCATCACCTCTTTTTTCTCTTATATACCGTTAGAGCATTTTGATTGATAGTTAGTTGCATTCATTGATTGATTATTTAATAACACTAAAAAGCAACAAACGAAACAAATTTTCAAGCAATTAATCTTTCTATTCATGTACTTAAAAAAAGCTTACTGTTTATCTCCAAAAATAGGTATTTTCGATGTATTTAAAGCTTCATAAAATTGCCGGAAAATAAAGGGACTTTTAGATCCCATTTCGACACAATATAAGTAATAAGTTTATTAATTTTTATTGACATCCCTGTTTTATTGCATAATACTATACTTAAAATTTGAGTTTTTATAGGTATAAAGTTCCGAAAAACTCGAAGGGGGAAAAATATGAAAAGTAAAAGTATTAAGCGACGATTATTGTTTTTTACATTAGGTTTGCTGTTATTGTCATCTGTCATTAATTCTGTATTAGGCGTGTGGATTGTTGAAAAAAATAGTAAAGAAGTTTTAATTGAGAAAGCCAATGAACAGGTCTATGAAATCGCAAAGCAAGCAGAAACTATATTAAATTCTGAGAATGATCCCATCTCATCTTTACAAGATTTTGTGGAGTTAAAAGAACAACAAGATAATGTCACTTATGCTATTGTCATTGATACCAATGTAAAAGCTGTGGCGCACAGTGATAAAGGAAAATTAGGAAAAACATATGATGATACATACACAATCGATGGTGCTAAACACGGAAAAAAGCAATTTACAAGATGGTATGCTGAAGTTCAAGGAATATGGACATATGATATCATGGAGCCTATATATAAAGATGGCGAGCTGTATGGAGTAATTGATATTGGGGTACCTGAAAGCGGTATTCAATCTATTACAAACTCCGTACTAGGCTATCAGATTATTACAGGTATAGTAAGTTTTATCATTATAGGTACTTTAATGTGGTGGATTATTGGTCGCATTGTTGCTGCCATTAAGAATCTCGAAAAGGTTATTCATCAAACTGCTGGCTTAGACTTTACTGAAAATCCTGAGTTAGATAAGCTATTAAATCATCCAGATGAGATTGGTCTCATGGCAAAAGGCATCTCTAGTATGCGCTCTGCATTAAAGAATGTTACCAACAACATACATAATACTAGTTCTGAGTTATCAGATTCCTCTAAGATTCTTATTCAAATAGCAGAAGATACAGTACGTACGACTGACGAAATTAGTTCAGCTATTAATGAAATAGCAAAAGCTACGGAAGAACAGGCTCATGATACAGAAAAAAGTGCTGAACAATTAAATCAACTATCTGGAAATATTGATCGTGTTATAGAGCATACAGAGAAGATTGCTTCCATGATAGAGGATATTGATCATTTAAGTAATCAAGGTGTAGAAACTGTCAACCAACTCTCTATTTGGTCAGAGAAGAATCGCGAATCTTCACAACAGGTAAGTAACATCGTTCAAGAAGTAGATAAAACTTCATCAGATATATCAAGTATTGTTAATACAATCACAGATATCGCAACGCAAACTAATTTATTGGCTCTAAACGCTTCTATTGAGTCAGCTCGCGTTGGTGAAGCCGGTAAAGGTTTCGCGGTTGTTGCTGATGAAATTCGAAAATTATCTGAACAGACATCTAATGCTACTGAGGATATTAAGAATAAAATCTCTGCCATTCAGGACATTTCTAAAAGTGCTGTGCAGGAAATTAATACGAGCCTTAGCGTTGTCGAACAAAATGCAAAAGCTACAAAGGATACTAGTGAGATTTTTAATACAATAAAGACAGCTCTAGATCAAACGAGTGAAGTGGCACAAGAGGTGAAACTTTTATCTAATGAGATGGATGAACGTAAGGAGCAAATCATTAGTGCAGTTCAAAACATATCTGCTTCTGCCGTAGAAACTTCTGCAGGTACAGAACAAGTTTCTGCCTCCGCAAATGAACAGCTTAAAAGCATCGAGACTGTCTCTGAAAAAGCTAAAGACCTAAATGCTATTGCTGATGCTTTAAGAGACGAAATGAAAAAATTCACTATTTAATGTAAAAAAGCTGATTCAATTATGGATCAGCTTTTTTAGTACATATCTCTAAATCAATTTACTTTCTTTCAGTAAATCATAGATGATTGTGTCTTTCGTTTTATGAATACCAAATTTACCTATTTGTTTCAAGATAAATGGAGCATCTACATCTGTTAATTTTTTACCATCCAGTAAACGAGCAGTTGAAGATAATAAAGTACGAATGTCAAAAGTAGATGCAAATACTTCAGGAACGCCTCGATCAATATCTAATAATTGATAAACAGCTTCCATCGCAGTTCTTACTGAATATTCAGTTGTAAATACTGTGTCTCTTTCTGTTTCACTAAAGTTCCCAATGAAGGCTAGGTTAGCAGATCCACTAGGAACAACTAAAGGGCGATCTCCCAATGCTCTAGGCATAAAGTAAGATGTTATATAAGGCATGTAACAAGGAATCGTATTGCAAGAGTTCTGTGCTAAATCTGGTATTTCGTCTACTGGTACACCCATATGGTACAGCCATTCTTGCGCTATCTCACTTCCAGAACATTCAGTGATACTCTTTTTAATAAAATCACCAGGTTTATTAGATAGTAAACCATAAATCCAAACGACTAATTGGTCTTTTGGTTGGTCTTTAAAATGAGGTTGTCGGTTTAATGTATAGCTTAGCATCCAGTTAGAATCTGTAGCAGTTACAATACCACCTGTCACTACCTTACCAGCATATGGATCTCTTTTACTGATTTTTTCAATATACGGAGCAACTCGATCATCCAATGTAGTAAGTGTTGCTGAAACAAACCAACTTTCTTCAGGAAGATTATCGCAGAATTTTTCTGGTCGACCAAACTCAGAATCTTGAGAAGCGATGTTTTTCCAAAGTGACCAGCTTCCGCCTAAATCAGTGCTTATAGGAGCTGGCGTATTATTGTCACCATAAGTTGTACTCTCCGTGATACTACCATTTGTAACAAATACTAATTCATTTTCTGTTAGCTCAATATTCTTTTTCACACCATTTTGTTTTAATACTAAAGTATGTGCTACTTTTTTATCGCCAACTTTATCAACTAAAACATTCTCTACAACCGTATTAAATTGGAAATCAACATGATGGCTTTCCAAATATTTAATCATTGGAAGTACTAAAGATTCGTACTGATTATATTTTGTAAATTTCAAAGCAGATAAATCAGGTAGACCCCCAACATGATGAATGAAACGCATAATATAACGACGCATTTCCATTGCAGAATGCCATTTTTCAAAAGCAAACATCGTAGACCAATAGAGCCAGAAATTCGATTCAAAGAACTCTTCAGAGAAAACATCTGTAATTTTTACATCCTCTAATTTCACTTCAGGCGTAAAGAATAATTTAATCATTTCTTCAGATGCTTTATCAGATAGCGTAAACTTCCCATCATCCTCAAGTCTTTGGCCCCTATTTTCAATTAATCTACATTTTGAATAGTTAGGATCCTCTTTATTTAACCAATAAAATTCATCTAAAACAGAAGCGTTTTCTATTTCTAATGATGGGATGGAACGGAATAGATCCCATAGGCATTCAAAATGATCTTCCATTTCTCGACCACCACGGATAATAAAGCCTCTTGTCGGATTTAAAATACCATCAAGACTACCTCCTGAGATATCTAGTTCTTCGAGAATATGGATATTCTCTCCCTTCATTTGACCATCACGAATTAAAAAACATGCGGCTGACAGTGAAGCTAGCCCTGAACCAACAAGATACGCTGACTTCTCATCAACACCTACTGGTTTTTTAGGACGTGCAAAAGCCTCATAATTACCATTACTGTAATACATAATACCGCCTCCATAAACTATTATCGTGATATAGCATATCATCATTTTGCATGATGATGGTAAAAAGAGAGAGAAATTAACAAAAAATTCAATTTTGAAGATAACTCAAGATATACATATACCCTATTATTGGACATAACAATTCATTGCATTTTTATAAATTTTTCTTTATATCAAAGTAAATATGCAAAGCCTGAATATTAGATTACCCTTGTGACGGATAACCTTTAGAGCACTTGGATTGATAGCATGATTTCCTTTTATAATACTTACCATAAAGTTGTTAAAGTATACAATATTTTCAGAGTAGCCTTGCATAATTATTATATTAATAAAACAAAAAGGTGATTCAACAGTCAAACTTTATTTTTTGCCCTCCCCCTTTAATTACCATAATTAAATGTTAATAAGCAGATGGCAATATAGAGGCCCATTATAGAGCTTCTAAACCATCTGCTTTTGTTGGAGGCACTTTTAGAAAGATGAGAGAAATTAGTAGCTAAGTGTTCTTCTCTACACTTCCCCTTTTTTACGCGCTGCCATTTCATCTTTCATTTCTTCTTTTAATCCTTCAATTGACTTTTGACGTCGCTTATTCTTTTCTTTAATCATTTCACTTTGCATAGGATCTGCAAATTCCAAACTAATTTCCGCTTCATGAAGTTTTTCTTCAGTGTTCTTAATGATATCACCAATTCGTTCAACGTTATTGGATCTATCATCCGGTTTCGAGTGTCTTGAATTAGCCAAGGTAACCTCCTTAAAATTTTGACGTAACATTAGTTTGGATTTTTTTTATGTTTATATGTGCACTAATTTGAAAAGTGTGTTTGCCACATGAAGAGACACTGGAAGTAATCAGGCACTAAAGCGAATATCTAAAAAGACAGAATCCACCTTTTAACCTTACAGAAGAAAATAAACAAGAGTAAAAACAGTAACGTATAATTACACAGGTATGGGGACTACAAGCCTGGAAATGGTATAGGATGGGCATTTGATTTGAAGCATGAATCTCCGCAAGCAGCGGTATTGGACGCTCAAGATTATTGATAGGAAATATAAGAGAAGGGTGGCTCTAAAAGAGCTACCCTTCAATCTTTCTCATGCCCCTTACTAACCTCCACCTGCTAATAAGATACTTGAACTAAAAGTCCAGATTATAAGAGCAAATAGAAATGAAGTTAATGCTATTCCTTCTTTTTGTTTGGAGAAATGCTTTAAAAAGCGGAACATAAAAAAAAATGCAATTACAGGCATTAAAAATAGTGCAGAGAATAAAACTATTGCCTCCATATTCCTAGTCCTCCTTAATTATCAATAATAGCTAACTAATATGCTCTAAATGAGCAAATACTCTTCAAATAATTACCACCAAACAAAATAAAAAGACAGAAACTACCCTTTTAGTTAAAATGAAAGCTTTAACCCAATCAATCCACTAAAGAAGCGTATCTGTCTGTTGAATAGATTAACATATCACCAATAAATCAACAAAGAATTTCATGATAGGCATTTGTCCTTTTACTTTTCATAACCCATTTTCTGTCGAGCATTGGTTTTATAGGCAATACGAAAGAGATATGTCTTAAGCCACCACAAAAATCATTAATACGCCGGAGAAGAACCTGTTTTTCTCTTACTCAACGATAAAACAAATCCTTCTTCACGGACGACTCGGCCAACTATAGCTGCAGATATCACGGCTTGCACCCTGATGGGAATAGTATATGGGGGCATCAAATCGTGCAACTGATGCCGAAATTCGATTATTCAGTAAAGAAACAACCAATAGTAAAATTCAACTTTCGTTAGATATGATGAATCAACTGCAATAGTATAGAACTACACAGCCTGTCATTAGTATCTCTTTTAGAGTTTATTGATAAAACGGCTTCACTTCGTATCCGTTTTTCTCCAAATGATAGCGAACGCTTTTCTCGATTAAAAAGTGACCTGAACCAACAACAACAAAGTACGTACCTTTTTTCTCTTTAAGTAAGTTCATGATTTTCTTTGCCATTTGTTCATCACGTAAACCAAATAGCATTTCGTTGTATTCTGAAGATTCGCCTTCCATCTCTCGGAAGCTTTTTGCGAAGTTTTCAACCTCTCCTTGCTTCCAGCTTGTAAACCACTCTCCGAGGAATTCAGACTGATTTTCTCCAGATGGCGTGAGTATGCTATCCAGTACAGCGACTAAAGATTGTTCCTGTGCTTCTGGTGATAACCCGTCAAACATATCAACTTGTGCCTTAGTACCCTCTAATTCAATCACTGGCTTTTGTTTTAGCTGTGCATTCAATAAAAAGTATATATCAATACCATGCATCGCCATTTCTTGTGGCGTCATACCATAGGAATCATCCATAGCCAGCAATGATAACGTATTTGAAAGCATCCAAGGCTTTTGTAATGCCAATTCTTCCATCGGGAGATCATAAAGCGCTGCAACTTTCTCTAGCTTTGCATAAGTTTCTGGCGCAACAGCATCTTTCAATGTTAAGCCATCTGTATACATTGCCTTTTCTGAATAGTATTCAAGCCCTTTTGTATCCAGAATATTTGCCTCTACTAACAGTGCGTCCGCTTCTTCAAACGCTGTCATTAGTTTTTTATTGAATGGATATAAATCTGGTGTACCTAGATGAATGGAACCCAGTAAATATACACGTGTATCCTCATCCTCAACTATCCAGGCTACTCCCTTCGATCCTTGCTCTGCAAGCTCATATGTATTCTTAATAAATCGAACAGCTAGTAGAACAGCCTGCTGTGTCGTTGCCTTTTTCTCTAACTGTAATCCGCTTTTAGAGCCTTGTAATATGTTATGCTCTTTCATAAATTGAACGGCATCTGTGCCAACAGGTAAATCATAGCGTGCCACGATATTATACAAGCGATTCACAATATCACCACGTGTGTTATCATTTTTCACACTGACTGGCTTATACTGTTTATTTTCTTTTAAGCCCAAAGAGGCAATTTTCTTTTCTGTTAATGCCAGTAGTTCATTTACCTTCTCCACCGGAATTTCTTGAAGGAAGCCCTTATAATACCAATCAGTTGGATAAATCCCGTATTTTTCACCCTCGTTTAATGTTTCAATAGCCCAATCACTAATTAAAGGTACTAGGGGTGGTGATTGCTCCTCTGCATGAACCGCTGGCATAACCGCAGTCAGCATTAATGAAGCGCCAAGCAACGCAGCACTCGTTCGTTTCATTATCTTTTTCATCATATCTTTTCTCTCCCTTATTCATATTTGCTAAAGCAACATTTGAAATTATACCATATAAAACCCATCTATTTTATACTTAATGTGG
>Ga0213825_1000676_pt1 | contig 24659 bp, 18 predicted proteins | sample MC6MC0900MG_FD_179896 | JGI IMG/M metagenome (GOLD analysis project Ga0213825, IMG submission 179896) | Enriched soil aggregate microbial communities from Iowa State University, Ames, United States - MC6-MC0900-MG | ecosystem: Environmental > Terrestrial > Soil > Unclassified | place: USA: Iowa... | reverse complement strand
ACCAGGCTTTGGCTTCGGCGGCTTCGGAAGACCGGGCTTTGGCTTCGGCGGCTTCGGAAGACCGGGCTTTGGTTTCGGCCGCCCGTTTGGTTTTGGTTTTGGCCGTCCATTTGGCTTTGGATTTGGGCTGCCGTTCTTGGGTGGATTAGCAGCCGGGGCATTATTAGCAGGTCCATATGGATATGGTTATGGATATGGATACCCATATCCTTATTATGATCCTTACTATGATCCTTACTATTATCCTTACTATTAATACAATTCGATATAAGAGCTTTGCCTTAGGGGTAAAGCTCTCACCATGTTCCAAAGAAGTATGCGATAAAAAGAACGGGTTTCCAATCTGTTGGTTGTTAAAAAAAGTGCTTTCATTAAGATGCTTCATTGTTTCATTTTTCCAGTTGAAAAAGGATATAATAATATTAACTTGTTTTTTTGATGAATTATTTTATTTGGAGGGAAGGACATGCGGATTGGGGTACCTAAAGAGATCAAAAATAATGAAAACCGTGTAGCGATGACACCGGCTGGAGTAGTTAACCTTGTGAAATTTGGCCATAAGGTTTTTATTGAAAAAGGAGCGGGGCTTGGCTCTGGGTTTTTGGATGAAGATTATAGCTCTGCAGGTGCGAATCTAGTGGAAACCGCTGGTGAAGCATGGTCCATGGAAATGGTAATGAAGGTAAAGGAACCTCTGCCAAGCGAATATCAATTCTTCCGTGAAGGATTAATTTTATTTACATATTTACATCTGGCGCCTGAACCGGAATTAACCAAGGCCTTAATTGAAAATAAAGTAGTAGGGATTGCCTATGAAACAGTTCAGTTAGCGAACAGAAGCTTGCCATTATTAACCCCAATGAGTGAGGTTGCGGGGAGGATGGCTGCGCAGGTTGGCGCTCAATTTTTGGAAAAGGTCTATGGAGGCAAAGGAATTCTTCTCTCAGGTGTCCCAGGAGTAAAAAGAGGAACTGTTACCATTATTGGCGGTGGTGTAGCAGGAACAAATGCGGCAAAAATGGCAATTGGTTTGGGTGCAAAGGTTACGATTATTGATTTAAATCCAGAGCGTCTTCGTCAGTTAGACGATATATTCGGTTCAGATGTAACAACATTAATGTCCAACCATTATAATATTGCCGAAGCGGTAAGGGAATCTGATTTAGTCATTGGCGCTGTTTTAATCCCTGGGGCGAAGGCCCCGAAGCTTGTCAGTGAAGAAATTATTCAATCGATGAAACCTGGAAGCGTTGTTGTTGATATCGCTATCGACCAAGGCGGTATTTTTGAAACAACTGATCGAATTACTACACATGATAATCCAACATACGTGAAGCATGGTGTTGTTCATTACGCTGTAGCCAATATGCCTGGTGCGGTACCAAGAACTTCAACGATTGCATTAACAAACGTGACGGTTCCATATGCGGTTCAAATCGCCAATAAGGGCTACCAAAAGGCGTGTTTAGAAAATGAGGCCTTGTTAAAAGGAATCAATACTCACGGTGGATATGTGACCTATCAAGCAGTTGCCGAAGCGCATGGAGTGGAATTTAAAGATACGAAAACATTACTTGAAAAATAAAGACAGTTTTCAAGAATGTAGCGCTAATTTTGGTCTAGTGACCACTTTATGAGGGCAGGTTTCATAGCATTATCATTCAATTTGTCCTCATGCCTTTTCTATTAACCTAATAAAACAGATTTTTATCGTTATTGATCTCCATTTCTTTCTCCTATGTAAAATAAAAACCAGCTCCAAAAAGAAGCTGGTTTGAAATACATAATATGAGCCGCATTTGCCGTAGTTAGATAAGAAAGTTTTAAACCACCACTCCTCAAAGTGGGTGTTCTCAGAAACCTTTCTGCGTGTCCTCCATGTCATATAGACAGAGGCCTGTCATTCCAGCTTCGATGTTTAAACTCCCTTTTACAGCTTAAAGGTTAAAACTTTATTATGATTACGCACAACGCAGCTTGTATTTGTATACTACATCATTTCCGACTAGAGTTCAATGGTAAAAAAACTCCAATTTCATTATTTTATAATCTGTAATTCTTTCGGGAATTTGGTTAAAATCTTTGCCCCGTCAGCGCTAATATAAATATCATCTTCAATTCGAACACCTGCTAGGTCAGGCACATAAATTCCCGGTTCTATTGTATATACCATACCTTCTTCTATTACCAGCTGGTTTGTTTCGGTCATTGAAGGATATTCATGGACGCCTATTCCAAGGCCATGGCCTAAGCGATGTGGAAAATATTCTCCATATCCTGCGTCAGCAATAATTCGGCGAGCAGTAAGGTCAACTTCTGCTGCCGTAGCTCCTGGCTTACTTGCCTCAATGGCAGCGAGCTGCGCCTTTAAAACAGTATCATAAATTTCTTTTTGCTTGTCATTAATGTCCCCGTAAGCTACCGTTCTCGTGATATCAGAGCAATACCGATCGACCACAACCCCTAAATCGAATAACACAAGATCACCTTTGCGAATTTTTGTTTCTCCTGGGTTGCCATGAGGTGAAGCGGCGTTCGCACCGGTCAATACTATTGTCGAAAACGACATTTCGGTAACACCCTTTTGCTTTAAAGCGTACTCTAAGGCATTAAGGATTTCCAGCTCTGTTTTACCTTCCTTAATTTCACTTGCACCAAATTCCACTGCATAATCGGCAAGGGCACAAGCTTCTTCAATAATTTTAAGTTCTCTGGCATCTTTAATCATGCGAAGCAGTCGTAATTTTTCTTCTGCAGAAACAAATGATACATTAGGGAATAACTGTGTTAGAAGCTCATAGCGTTCGACATTCATATGTTCCTTTTCAATCGCGACCTTAGAAACGCCATTGATTCTTTTATTGATGGAATTATGAATCATTTCCCATGGGTTTTCGATGTCGCTATAACCGATGATTTCATGCCCCCAGCCTGATTGTTTGGCATCATGCACTTCCATCGCTGGGCAGACGAGGAACGGTTCTTCCTCTTGAAAAACTGCAAGCGCAAGCAATCGTTCATGCGGGTCAGTATAATAGCCGCTTAAATAAAATGCATTTTCGGAAGAAGTAAGAAAGCTTACTTCAATCCCGTTTTCCTTCATCCATGTTTGAAGCTTAACTAATCGCTGATTCATGTTTACGGGCCCCCTTTAAAAAGTTAAGAAAATAAATTTACACTTTGAGAATTGACCAGCTTCGGAGGCTAATGTACTTCGCCCTTTTCCCTACGATAAATCAAAGTGCTCCAGTCCATATGCCGCTAAACGGGCTCTTCCGCTTTTCATTATGAGAGTATCAGTATTAAAAGAGAATGTAAACTATCTGACCTTATCTTACGCTAAAACAAGTGAGTGCTGGGAATAAATGTAGCAGGAATTCTAAATTATTTATGGAAGTACATAATATAACAATATAAGAGGAGTTGGGATGATGAGAATTTCTTACCATGGACATGCAGTTATTCAAATTCAAACAAATGGAAAAACGATTATGATTGACCCTTTTATTACTGGTAATCAATTAACGGACTTGAAGGCTGAGGACCTAACACCAGATGTAATCATCCTCTCCCATGGCCATAATGACCATGTTGGGGACACTGTTGAGCTAGCTAAAAGGAATAATGCCCTTGTTATTGCAAATGCGGAAATATCCGATTTTCTAAGCTGGCAAGGAGTTAATACTCACGCCATGCATATAGGCGGCGCTTATCAGTTTGAATTTGGAAAAGTTAAGCTAACACAGGCCTTCCATGGCTCAAGCTACACAACCGAAAAAAATGAGCTTATCTATTGCGGCATGCCTGCAGGAATTTTATTTATGAACGAAGGTAAGACGATTTATCACGCAGGAGATACCGCTTTATTTTCAGATATGAAGCTGATTGGCGAAAGGCATCCGATTGATATAGCCTTCCTGCCGATTGGTGATAATTTTACGATGGGGCCAGAAGATGCTGCCTATGCGGCTAAACTGTTGGATGCAAAGATGGTTGTACCGATTCACTTTAATACCTTCCCGCCAATTAAACAAGACCCAGATCAATTTATTAAGATGCTAGATAATCAAAATGGGAAAGTACTGGCTCCTGGCGAGGCCATAGAAATTTAGATGTTCTTTGGGTATTCACATACTTTTTTTGCTCCTGCCTGCATAGAGATGAATCAAGCAGTCTTTATGAAGGAGGAAAAGAGAGTGAAAAAGAACAGATATTTACTTTGCCTGCTGCTGTGTGGATTTATGCTTTATTTTGCTGTTCCAAAATTTTCAGTGACTGCAGAAGGGACACAGGGGCTTTTCGCTATTGTGTGGCTTTCATTTGCACTGATCGTGATTGCTGGAAATCTGACCGGGCTTCTCTATAGTCCCAAAAAACAAGTGCAAGGTCTCCAGTCGCAGCGCCAAAAGAAGAAAACCCGGTCTTTTTAAAAGGAATTCCATGACAATGTAATGTCCCGCATTGAATCAAGGCTTTCGAAACTTTATAATAGAATTTAGGGTATAAACCAAACTGACTAGATGACTAGGAATTCGAAATATAAAGGGTGAAGGTCTTGGCTACTAAGCATGAACAAATTTTGCAATACATTGATGGACTTCCAATCGGGGAAAAAATATCAGTGCGGCAAATCGCCAAGGCGATGTCTGTAAGTGAAGGTACAGCCTATCGAGCGATTAAAGAAGCCGAAAATAAAGGATATGTCAGTACGATTGAACGAGTTGGTACCATTAGAATCGAACGGAAGAAGAAAGAAAATATTGAAAAGCTTACGTTTGCTGAAGTCGTAAATATTGTGGACGGGCAGGTATTAGGCGGAAGAACTGGCTTGCATAAAACACTCAATAAATTTGTGATCGGCGCGATGAAACTAGAGGCCATGATGCGCTACACGGAGGCTGGGAACCTGTTAATTGTCGGGAACCGGACACAAGCACATGAGCTAGCTTTAAAAGCTGGAGCCGCCGTGCTGATCACCGGGGGATTTGACTCAGAAGAGCATGTAAAAAAGCTGGCAGATAAGTTAGAGTTACCGGTTATTTCAACAAGCTATGACACTTTTACTGTCGCCACAATGATTAATCGCGCTATTTATGACCAATTAATCAAAAAGGAAATTATTTTAGTAGAAGATATTTTAACACCTCTTGCGGATACCTATTACCTAAATACATCCGATAAGGTGTCAAAATGGCATGAATTTAATCAAAAAACAACGCACAGCCGCTATCCTGTAGTCGATCAAAATATGAAGGTTCAAGGAATGGTGACAAGTAAAGATATTTTAGGTCAGGTTTTAGAAACTTCTATCGACAAAATTATGACGAAAAACCCAATGACAGTTAATGGAAAGACAAGCGTTGCTTCAACAGCCCATACGATGGTCTGGGAAGGGATCGAGGTTCTTCCCGTTGCCGATGACTCGAACCGTTTAGAAGGGATTATCAGCAGGCAGGATGTATTAAAGGCTCTGCAAATGAATCAACGACAGCCACAGGTTGGCGAAACCATCGATGATATTGTTACAAATCAAATGGTATTAATGCAGGGTAAACAAAAAGGCGAAGAAGTATACTCTTGCGAAGTGACACCGCAAATGACCAATCATCTTGGAACCATTTCATATGGAGTATTTACAACTATTGTCGCAGATGCAGCCAACCGGGTATTACGAAGCTATAAAAAAGGCGACTTGGTAGTAGAAAATATGTCTATTTACTTTATTAAACCTGTTCAAATGGAGAGTACATTAGAAATTTTTCCAAGAATACTTGAAGTTGGACGAAAATTTGGGAAGGTAGATGTGGAAGTTTTCAATGAAGGAATATTAGTTGGAAAAGCGATGATGATGTGTCAATTAATTGACAGGAGTTAGAAAAGCGGAGTTGTCCTTTTAGCGAAGTAAACTAGCCACTGAGCGCTCATCTAAAAAGCTGACGCTTTCCCTTCGTACGAGGTGTCGCTTCCGAAGCTTATTCTTATGGAGCTGGACAGTTTTCGAAGTCATAACCTAAGAAAGCCGCTTCTCAACTAGAGAAGCGGCTCAGTTTTATTTTTGGGCATCCAGCATGTTTGCTTCCTCAATTGCAAATGGAAGGTAGTGTTTATATTTTTTGAAGCCGATCCAGGTGAAAACGGCCCCATAAATAGTAAAAATGGCAGCGACAATATAAGAAACAGTTGATTCGGATATAAATAGCAAATGATTTACACCAAATAAGCATACAAACAGACCAAGGGCAATATTTGATTTGGCGGAAAGCCATTTCTTTTCGACTTGACGGTTGCTTCTGAAGTATTTTGTTTTATAAAATAAATAAAAAGCAAATAACACTACAATGAAAACGACAAGTACAAACATAATATGTTCCTCCAAGTTCTAAAATCTTCTACTATTTTATCGTGTAATTAAAAAAAAAGCCATTATTGGTTCTTAAGGAGCAGTGTCTATGATTGAGCAAATTTTAGCAGCGATTGAACAATATGAAACCATCATTGTTCACCGTCACGTCCGTCCTGATCCGGATGCATATGGTTCACAAGGTGGTTTGGCTGCGATTTTACAAGAATCCTATCCCGAAAAAAAGATTTATGCAGTTGGGCAGGAGGAGTCGACTCTAAATTTCATGCGCAGATTAGATGTGATTGAGGATGATGTATACAATGGGGCATTGGTCATTGTTTGTGATACAGCTAATGCGGAAAGAATTTGTGACGGGCGCTACTCATTAGGAGAAAAGCTAATAAAAATCGACCATCATCCAAACGAAGATCCATATGGAGATTTGTTATGGGTCGACACAACGGCAAGCTCATGCAGTGAAATGATCTATGAATTTTACATAAACGGAAAAGATAAAGGCTTAAAAATGAATGATGAAGCGGCAAGGCTTTTATTCGCAGGAATTGTTGGGGATACGGGCAGGTTTCTTTTTCCAAGTTCAACAGATAAGACATTCGCTTTTGCTGGGGAATTGATTCACTACAATTTTTCACGTACAGAGCTTTTTGACAGGATGTATGAATTAGATCCCAATATAATAAAGTTAAAGGGTTATGTCCTTCAAAATTTCGTGCTTCAGCCAAACGGTGTTGCTTCCGTTATGCTTACAAAGGATTTATTAAAAGAATATCGTGCAAGGCCAGCAGAAGCATCCTTGCTTGTTGGTATATTAGGAGATGTTAAAGGAATTAAAGCGTGGGTCTTTTTCATTGAGGAAGACGATCAAATACGTGTTCGCCTCCGTTCAAAGGGACCGGTCATTAATGGAGTTGCTAGGAAGTTTAAAGGAGGAGGACATCCACTTGCTTCAGGTGCATCCATCTATTCTTGGGATGAGGTAGACCATGTCTTAAAGGAATTAAACGAGGCAAGCGAAATCCATTCAAAATAGTGTTGTCGGAAAAAGGGAACGGCCCAAATCCGGGCCGTTTCGTTAATATCTAGCTCCAGTCTATACGCCGCTAAACGGGCGCTTCCGCTTTTCTTAAAAGATACAAAAGTTTAATTTCGACTTTGAGAATTGTCTAGCTCCAGCGCCCAGCGGCTAGTAGACTTCGCTCTTCTCCCTACGATAAGTCAACATCGGATCGCTAACGCTCTCCGTGTATCCTTTATCTCAGTCGAAGCGCTCCAGTCTATACGCCGCTAAACGGGCGCTTCCGCTTTTCTTATTCAAATTGAATTTCAAGCTGAATCGTTAAGTTTGTGTAAATAACCATTTCTTTTATCTTCAGTGTGTATCTTTTTTCATTGATTTTTACCGGTTTGTTCTCGATAACTTTTTTTATGAGATCCTTGCTTTTATAGACTGTCTCTAAATCCTTTGCCAGCATCATACTAATATCATCTCGAACAGAGTTTTCCGTCTCAAGAACACTTAATGAATCCAGTTTGTATTTTTCTGAGTTGATGATTTTTATATTAATCTTTTGGACAGTCAGTTGTTCAATATTGCGTTTATTCAATTCCTTATATTCTTCTTGCCATATTTTTTTCTCATTGTTTAAATCAACAATGTCCTCCTGCTGCTTTCGAATTAATTCCGTATTTTCTTCTTGCCAGACCCCGTAAATATATAAAAAGATACACCAGCTTATGGCACCGCCAATAGCCATCCCAGCAAAAAAACGCTGCCATGCAGGTCTGCGGTACAATGGCGGAATTCTCATGATGAAATATACTCCTGGGTGAGCCAATTAATAATGAGGGCTCCTGTCTGGGCGCCGCCCAAAGCAGAAAGGATTAATAAAAATTGTTTAAAAAGATCCTTTGTACCAGCATCCAAAAGGCCTTTTTCAAATGTGTAAACCGTATCAAATGTCCCGCCGATTGCCGCTACAATTGCCCAAATTCTAAGTGAACTAGACAAGCGATAAACGGTTGTAAGCGGAGGTTGACCGGTTAAAAAGGCTGCAATTCCGCCAATTAATGAACCACCAAGCAGGACGCCTAAGGCTATAAAATAGCTTTCGATAAAAGCTGGAAAAAAACCGATTTCTTTCATCCCTTCAACCGCCTTCATACAAGATCAAAAATGTCTATATTCATTTATATGGACAAAGGTTCATGAATATGTTTTTAAAAAAACAGAACATATTTTCCTTTTTTGTGATAAAGATTTATAATAAATGATAGATATTAAGTTTAAGGAACGGTGAGGCAATATGTCTTTTATTCACCTTCATGTTTATAGTGCCTATAGTTTGTTGACAAGTACGGCATCCGTCCCGGATTTAATCGAAAATGCAAAGAGAAAAGGGTATACCGCCCTCGCCCTTACCGACAGAAATGTCATGTATGGAACTATTGAATTTTATAAGCTTTGTAAAAAAAATAATTTGAAACCGATTATTGGATTAACGGTTGATGTGGAAAGTGAAATCACCGCGAACGAATCTTATCCGCTTGTATTACTGGCAGAAGATGATAAGGGATTTAGAAATCTTTTGAAAATTTCCAGTGCGGTTCAGACAAAGGCCGATAACGGAATTCCGCAAAAATGGCTGAGGCATTATTCGGAGGGTCTTATTGCCATAACGCCTGGACTTGAGGGGGAAATTGAACAGTCCCTTTTAAATGGAAAAGAGGAGATGGCAAGAAAGCTAATTAGAAAATTAGACTCCATCTTCGGCAGTGGCAACTTTTTTCTCTCACTTCAAAATCATCATCTCGAACAAGAAGCGAAAATTAGGAAACAGTTTCTCGCGATTTCAGATGAGTTTCATGTGCCCCTAGTTGCAACCAACAGGGTACATTATTTGGAAAAAGACGATATGTTTGCACATGAATGTTTGCTGGCAATCAAGAATGGTGATAAATTGCAGGATGACCAAAGAGAAAAACTGGAAAGTGATCAATTTTATTTGAAAACAGCAGCAGAAATGGTTGATTGCTTTTCAGAAGTTCCTGAAGCACTAGAAAATACACTCCGGATTGCTAAAAGGTGCAGCGTAAATATTGAACTAAATAAAACCTACTTACCTACTTTTCCGACTGAAAATGATATGGTTGCAGAGGATTATCTTGAGATGCTGTGTAAGAAGGGACTCCATGAACGCTTTACCGCGCCGTCCCAGGAGTATTATGACCGGCTATCCTATGAATTAGCGGTAATCAAGCGAATGAAATTTAGCAACTACTTTTTAATTGTTTGGGATTTTATGAGGTTTGCGCGTGAAAAAGGTATTTTGACCGGGCCAGGACGGGGCTCTGCAGCAGGATCGCTTGTTGCCTATGTTTTATATATTACCGATGTGGATCCGATTAATCACCATCTATTATTTGAGCGGTTTTTAAATCCTGAACGGATTTCGATGCCTGATATTGATATAGATTTCCCTGACCACCGCCGCGATGAAGTGATCGAATATGTCGTACAGAAGTACGGTGAACTCCATGTCGCACAAATTGTGACATTTGGAACACTTGCAGCAAAAGCAGCAGTAAGAGATGTCGGCAGGGCTTTCGGATTAAATTCAAAAGAATTGGAGCAATTGTCCCGGCTGATCCCGTCTCGTTTAGGCATTGACCTTCAAGCCGCATATAAAGAATCTGAATCGTTAAGAAGGTTTGTCAATGAGTCTCCGCTAAACCGCAAGCTTTTTGACACAGCCTTAAAGCTCGAAGGTCTGCCTCGGCATACCTCAACACATGCTGCGGGTGTGGTCATAAGTGAGAAGCAGCTTATAGAATTAATCCCGATTCAACGCGGGTCAAACCATGTTTACTTAACGCAATATTCTATGGAGTATCTCGAAGAAATTGGCCTGCTGAAAATGGATTTCCTTGGCCTCAGAAATCTATCACTTATTGAAACAATCCTTTCCTCTATTTATCGTCATACTGGAAGGAAAGTGGATATTGGACGAATTCCATTAGATGACACCAAGACCTATGAATTATTGGCTAGGGGTGAAACAACAGGCATTTTCCAGTTAGAATCGGAAGGTATGCGGAAGGTATTAACCCGGTTAAAGCCTTCACGTTTTGAGGATATTGTCGCAGTCAATGCCTTGTACCGTCCGGGGCCGATGGAAAATATTCCGCTCTTTATAGATCGAAAACATGGTCGTAAGGCGGTTGAATATCCTCACCCGGATTTACAGCCGATCCTAGAGAATACATATGGTGTCATCGTCTACCAAGAGCAAATCATGCAGATTGCTTCGAAAATGGCGGGATTCTCACTCGGTGAAGCAGACCTTTTACGCCGGGCAGTTGGAAAAAAACAAAAAGAAGTACTGGACAAAGAGCGGAATCACTTCGTCCAAGGAGCACTGAAAAAGGGGTATCAGCAAGCACTTGCCAATGAAATATATGATTTAATTGTTAGGTTTGCTAACTACGGCTTTAACCGAAGCCACGCTGTTGCCTATAGTATGATTGCCTACCAGCTGGCTTATTTAAAGTCGAATTTTCCGGTTCATTTTATGGCGGGTCTGCTTACTTCGGCAATCGGCAATGATACAAAAATTGCCCAATACATTATAGAAACGAGGCAAAAGGAAATTGATGTCTTGCCGCCATCCATTAATCAAAGTAAGTACTCATTCCAGGTTGAACAAGCGGGAGCTATTCGCTACAGCCTAGCAGCTATCAAAAGCGTCGGCGCAGCCGCCTTAAAGGAAATTTTTCAAACAAGGAAACGAAAGAAATTTGACGACTTATTTGATTTTTGTATCAGGGTTTCGACTAAGGCGATTAACAGAAAAACACTTGAGTTCCTAGTTCACTCTGGATGTTTCGATGAATTTGGCGAAGATCGAGCCGTTCTGCTAGCGAGCTTGGATGTTGCCAGTGAACATGCACAAATCTTCAAACCGGATGATTCCAACCAATTTGACTTATTTGAAGATGAAATGATTCCAAAACCGAAATATGTTCAAGTCGATCCTATCAGTCTTGAAAATAAGCTGACATTTGAAAAAGAGGCGCTTGGTTTTTATCTTTCTAATCACCCTATTTCTATATATGAAAAAGATCTCAAGCGGAACGGCGTATATTTGTTATATCAATTAAGAAGTGATAATAAAAGGGCCGCTTCTGGGGTTTTTATTTCAGCGATGAAATCGATTCGAACCAAAAAGGGTGATTTGATGGCCTTTTTAACGATAAGTGATGCCAGCGGTGAAATGGAGGCAGTCGTCTTTCCTGCTATGTATAAAAAATTCCAGTCATTATTACAGCAGGGGAATTTTGTGCTGCTGGAGGGGAAAATAGAAGAGCGGGATGAGAAGCTGCAATTTATCATTCAACAGGTATCAGATTTAGAACAATGGTTAAAAACAAGAGCAGTAAAACACCAGGTATTATATTTAAAAATTACCTCAAGTCAGCAGGATGACCAATTGCTGCATAAAATAAATCAGCTCCTAAAAGAAAATAAAGGGGATTCTGGTGTTATTTTGCATGATGAAGTGACCAAAAAAACAGTTAGGTTAACGGCAGATAACAATGTTAATCCAACCCCTGAAGTACAGCAGAAATTAAGAAATCTACTTGGGTCAAAAAATGTTGTCCTGAAAGATTAATTCTTTACAACTTTCGAAGATATGTTATAGTGGTAAAGAGACGAGTGTGGTCTGACCACTATAGTTGGAGTATGATTAAATGGGATGTTTATTTATTTTTTTGAATTATTTAAGGGGTGACAGATCTTGACTTTACGTGAAGAAGCATTACATATGCATCGAATTAATAAAGGAAAGTTAGAGTCGAAATCAAAAGTTCCAGTTCGAAATGCAAAGGATTTAAGTTTAGCCTATTCACCAGGTGTGGCAGAGCCATGTAAAGATATTTATGAAAAACCGGAAACAGTTTACGATTATACCATGAAAGGAAACATGGTCGCTGTGGTTTCCGATGGCACGGCTGTTCTTGGTCTCGGTAATATTGGCCCTGAAGCAGCGCTTCCTGTAATGGAAGGAAAGGCCGTTCTCTTTAAAAGTTTTGCTGGTGTTGATGCCTTTCCAATCTGTTTAAATACTACAGATGTAGACAAAATTGTTGAAACGGTTAAACTGCTTGAACCGACCTTTGGGGGAGTAAACCTCGAAGATATCGCCGCACCAAATTGTTTTGTCATTGAGGAAAGATTGAAGAAGGAAGCGAATATTCCAATTTTTCATGATGATCAGCATGGAACAGCTATTGTTACGGTTGCAGGTCTTGTCAATGCCCTTAAATTGATTGGGAAGAAAATGAGTGAAATAAAAATAGTTGCAAGCGGTGCAGGTGCAGCGGGGATTGCAATTATTAAGTTGTTATATAGCTATGGTGTAAGAGATATTATTATGTGTGATACTAAGGGTGCGATTTACGAAGGCCGTCCACATGGGATGAATGCGGTCAAAGCGGAAGTGGCGAAATTTACCAATCGCGAAAACTTAACAGGAAGTCTCGCAGATGTGATCAAAGGTGCCGATGTATTTATTGGGGTATCTGTTGCCGGAGCACTTACAAAAGAAATGGTTGCATCTATGAACCCAGATTCGATTATTTTCGCCATGGCCAACCCAGACCCAGAGATTATGCCTGATGAAGCAAAAGCAGCAGGGGCAAAAGTAGTTGGAACCGGCCGTTCTGATTTTCCAAACCAGGTAAACAATGTTCTTGCCTTCCCGGGAATTTTCCGTGGAGCACTTGATGTTCGTGCAACACATATTAACGAAAAAATGAAAGTTGCTGCAGTGGAAGCCATTGCCGGCTTAATTAGTGAGGATGAACTTAATGCAGACTATGTCATTCCAGCTCCTTTTGACCCAAGAGTAGCTCCAAATGTAGCTGCTGCTGTTGCAAAAGCAGCAATGGAAACCGGTGTAGCCCGGATTAAGGTAGATCCTGAGGATGTAAAAGAAAAAACACAGAGGCTCGCGATTATTGGCAAAAGTGAGTGATCAAGTAAGTGGCGAATACCAAAGTATATTTAGAAATTGTAAAGCAGTTACGAGAAATGATAACTATTGATGGACTTAAGACTGGAGATAAGATTCCTTCAGAACGGGAATTATCAGAGCGCCTGAATTTCGGGCGCTCTTCCGTTCGCGAAGCTCTTAGAGCATTGGAATTACTTGGCTTAATCGAAACAAGGCGGGGCGAGGGGACATTTATTAGAGACTTTCGCGGCCACCAGCTGGTCCAGCTTCTCAGCACATTCATTTTGCAGGATGAAAAAGCAAAACACGATGTATTCGAAACCAAAAACTATATTGAGATGGATTGTCTTCGCTTAGCACTGAAAAAAGTCGATAATCGACATATTGCAACATTAAAGGAATGGGTCATAAAAGCAGAAAACTTTTCAGATGATGAGTTTTTTCATCGGATTATTGAGATTTCAGATAACCACCTATTCTTAAGAATGTGGCTAATTTTAAAGGAATATTATTATTCACTAGATAATCATCATGTAGACTATCAGCGGGGAGACTATATTGTTTTGCTGGAAGCTTTGGGAGAAAAGGATGCAGGAAAAACACTTTCTGCATATGGTAAACTTCGAAATTTGTCTGATTTTTAACGACAAATACTAACAGATTTTGAACTTTTTTTATTTTATAGTGGAAGCTATACAAGCCCAGAAAAAAGGGTGTTTTTAATTTCCAGTGGTCTGACCACTTTTGGGAGTTTGTAGGTATGAAGTTGACGTAGGATAGAAAGACTTCTGAATAGCAAAAGATGGAGATTCTTGCCGTTGGCAGGTCTGTGTTATACAAGGGAGGTTTTATTTTGGCTCTTAAAGATCTATTTACAAAAAATCAGCCGAAAAAGAAAAAATATGCAACAATTCCAACAGAAACTGCTAAAAGTGACGTACCTGAAGGGATTATGACAAAGTGCCCTTCTTGTAAGAAAATCATGTATACAAAGGAATTACTAAAAAATACAAAGGTCTGTTTACATTGCGGCTTTCATTTTCAAATGAATGCGAAAGAGCGTATTGACAGCTTTATTGATGAGGGTAGTTTTGTAGAAATCAATGAAAACATGGTGTCTGAAAATCCATTGAATTTCCCAGACTATCTTGAAAAGCTAGAAAAAGATCGGCAAAAAAGCAAGTTAAACGAGGCCGTCGTCACTGGAATGGGAACGGTTAATGGTCAAAAAATTGTTTTGGCTATTATGGATGCTTCTTTCCGTATGGGGAGCATGGGCTCTGTTGTTGGTGAAAAAATTACCCTTGCGATTGAAAAGGCAGATGAACTTTCTCTTCCATTCATTATCTTTACTGCATCAGGTGGTGCTAGAATGCAGGAGGGTGCCTTAAGCTTGATGCAAATGGCCAAAACAAGTGTTGCGTTAAAGAGGTTTAGCAATAATGGAGGGTTAATCATTTCCATTATGACACACCCGACAACGGGCGGCGTATCTGCAAGTTTCGCCTCATTGGGCGACTACAACTTCGCTGAGCCTGGTGCACTAATTGCTTTCGCCGGCCGCAGAGTTATTGAACAATCTATTCGTGAAGAACTGCCGGAGGATTTTCAAACGGCAGAGTTTCTTTTAAAACACGGTCAGTTGGATGCAATTATTTCACGTATCGATTTAGTAGAGATAATCACGAACATTTTAGAAATTCATCAACCAGGTGGTGAGATCGAGTGGTAGGGGAATTAGAGTTTGAACGCCCGATTGTAGAATTAAGAAAGAAAATCTCTGAATTAAAAGAGTTTACGAAAACAGCCGATGTCGATTTAAGTTCTGAAATTGTAAAATTAGAGGCACGGCTCGAAAAGCTGGAGCAGGATATATATGAAAATATTAAGCCATGGGATCGCGTGCAAATAGCACGTCTTGCGAATAGGCCTACAACACTTGATTATATTTCTTACCTATTTGAAGGCTTCTTTGAATGTCATGGAGACCGAACCTATGCAGATGATGAGGCCATCGTTGGCGGAGTTGCTAAATTTAAAGGACTTCCTGTTACCGTTATCGGCCACCAACGGGGAAAAGATACGAAAGAGAATATTCGCAGAAACTTTGGGATGCCCCATCCTGAAGGCTATCGAAAAGCATTACGCTTGATGAAACAGGCTGATAAATTTAATCGCCCAATCATTTGTTTTATTGATACGAAAGGTGCCTATCCAGGGAAAGCTGCGGAAGAACGCGGCCAAAGTGAAGCGATTGCCCGCAATCTTTTTGAAATGGCAGGTCTCAAAGTCCCGGTTATTTGTATTGTTATTGGTGAAGGCGGAAGCGGTGGTGCCCTTGCACTAGGTGTCGGCAACCGTATATACATGCTCGAAAACTCAACATACTCTGTTATTTCTCCTGAAGGTGCGGCTGCTATTTTGTGGAAGGATGCGTCCCTCGCAAAAAATGCGGCTGAAACAATGAGGATTACTGCCCCTGACTTGAAAGAACTGGGTGTCATTGATGATATAATTCCCGAAATTAAAGGCGGAGCCCATAAGGATGTCAAAAAGCAAGCAGAGGGAATTGAAAAGGTGCTTAAGATGTCTCTTCAGCAGTTACTTAAACTATCAGAAGATGAATTAATAGCTGACCGTTATAATCGATTCAGGACAATAGGGGAATACACCACATTGAAGGATTACATTGGCGTAAATTAAAAAAATCGTGCTCAATAGGGCACGATTTTTTAAAGGTATAATAAAGTGTGAATTTTGAGAAATCTCCAGCTACATTGGGGTCATAAGCCCCTGAGCAATGCGCTTCCGCTTTTCTTTGTTCACAAAGGATTCACAAAAAATACCCCAAAAAGATGAAGATGCCGCTTTCAATCGCAAATAAACCGTTTCCAGTTCACTAACTATTCCGTCTATTATAATTACTAATATGAATCGGTTGTTAAGGGCATTTCTTCATGTTATTTTATAAATATTCGAGGGTTTTATGCTAATAATAAAATGAGTATTTATTTAAAAGTTAGCTTATCTTATTTACGAACGAAAGTGTACATAAGTTTTTCTAAATTCATGATTGAGGTGATAAGGATGAAAAAAATAGGGGTACTTACGAGCGGCGGCGACTCTCCAGGGATGAATCCGGCGATACGTGCTGTTGTCCGTAAAGCAATTTTTCATAATGTAGAAGTTTATGGTATTTATGGCGGTTATACAGGATTAATTTCAGGAAATATAAAAAAGCTTGAGCTTGGTTCCGTTGGTGATATTATTCATCGAGGGGGAACGATGCTGCATTCGGCACGCTGCCCGGAATTTAAAACAAAAGAGGGACAGCAAAAAGGTATAGAACAGCTTAGAGAACAAGGAATTGAAGGGCTTGTTGTCATTGGCGGTGATGGATCGTACCGTGGGGCAAAAGCATTAACAGAGCAAGGCTTTCCATGCGTAGGTGTACCAGGTACAATTGATAATGATATTCCGGGAACGGAACAAACCATAGGTTTTGATACGGCCTTAAACACGGTAATCGACGCAATTGATAAAATTCGCGATACTGCTACATCACACGAAAGAACTTTTGTCATTGAAGTAATGGGACGTGATGCAGGTGATATTGCTTTATGGGCAGGGCTTGCAGGTGGTGCAGAAACGATTTTAATTCCTGAAGAGAACTTTGACATGAATGAAGTGGCAGACAGGCTGCGCAGTGGTCAAGAACGCGGGAAAAAACATAGTATTATTGTTGTTGCTGAAGGAGTTTGTAGTGGTGTTGAGTTTGCCCGTCAATTGCAAGAAGCAACTAAATTTGATACAAGAGTGTCGGTTTTAGGCCACATTCAGCGCGGCGGCTCTCCAACTGCTGCAGACAGAGTCCTTGCCAGCAGGTTAGGAGCAAGAGCAGTAGAGCTTTTAATTGAAGGAAAAGGCGGCCGTGCGGTAGGAATTGAAAAAAATCAGTTAGTTGATTACGACATCATTGAAGCTCTTGATAAAAAACATAAATTAGATCTTGACTTATTCAAACTATCCAAGGAATTATCAATTTAAGAAAAAGCCTTTTCTAAAATGGGAGGAAATAAAGGATGTTACGAAAAACAAAAATCGTTTGTACAATTGGTCCTGCAAGTGAAAGCGTTGAAAAATTAACTCAATTAATTAATTCAGGTATGAACGTTGCCCGCTTAAATTTTTCACATGGTGATTTTGAAGAACATGGTGCCCGGATTCGAAATATTCGTGAAGCAGCAGAGCAAACTGGAAAAACGGTAGCTATACTGCTTGATACAAAAGGACCGGAAATTCGGACAAATAACATGCAAAACGGTGCGATTGAGCTAAAAGCTGGCGAAAATGTGATTGTTTCAATGACTGAAGTAGAAGGAACCACACAAAAATTCTCTGTTACATATCCAGGGTTGATTGACGATGTACATGTCGGCTCAAAAATCCTTTTAGATGATGGTTTAATTGGTCTTGAAGTTACAGAAGTAAATAAAGCAGGAAATGAAATTCATACGAAAATTCTAAACAGCGGTACATTGAAAAATAAAAAAGGAGTAAATGTCCCTGGAGTATCTGTTAACCTTCCGGGCATTACTGAGAAGGATACGAAAGATATTCTTTTTGGAATCGAGCAGGGGATTGATTTCATTGCAGCTTCCTTTGTCCGTCGGGCAAAAGATGTGTTAGAAATCCGTCAGCTATTAGAAGAAAATAATGCTACAAATATCCAAATTATCCCTAAAATTGAAAACCAAGAAGGCGTAGATAACATCGATGAGATCCTTGAAATCTCTGATGGCCTGATGGTTGCCCGTGGAGACCTTGGCGTAGAAATCCCAGCAGAAGAGGTTCCTCTTGTGCAAAAACTGTTAATTAAGAAGTGTAATGCCCTTGGAAAACCTGTCATCACGGCAACACAAATGCTCGATTCGATGCAGCGGAACCCAAGACCGACTCGTGCCGAAGCAAGTGATGTTGCCAATGCTATTTTTGATGGTACAGACGCAATTATGCTCTCTGGTGAAACTGCTGCAGGACTTTACCCAGTGGAAGCCGTGCAAACGATGCACAATATTGCTTCAAGAGCTGAACAAGCATTGGATCATAAAGAAATTTTATCGGGCCGGAGCAAAGACACGGAACATAATCTTACGGATGCTATTGGTCAATCAGTTGCCCACACGGCTTTAAACCTGGAAGTAAAATCGATTATTACTCCTACTGAGAGCGGCCATACGGCAAGAATGATTTCCAAGTATCGTCCGAAAGCAGCGATTGTTGCTGTGACTGCAAATGATCATGTTTGCCGTCGTTTGCAGCTAGTTTGGGGTGTTTACCCGCAATTAGGTAGAATTTGCACCACAACTGATGAGATGCTCGATATTGCTGTTGAAGAAAGCTTAAATAGCGGTATTGTAAAGCATGGTGATTTGGTAGTAATCACTGCAGGCGTTCCTGTTGGTGAAGCAGGTACAACGAATTTAATGAAGATTCATGTTGTTGGTGATATCATTACGAAGGGACAAGGAATTGGCCGCAGGTCTGCTTTCGGGAAAGTGGTGATTGCCCATGATGCGAAAGAGGCTTTAGAAAAAGTAAAGCCAGGTTCTATTCTTGTGACAATCGGTTCAGATCGTGAAATGGTCCCTGCTATTGAAAAATGTGCTGCCCTTATTACGCAAGAAGGTGGATTAACTAGCCATGCAGCTGTAGTTGGCCTAAACTTAAGCATTCCAGTAATTGTTGGTGTAGACAATGCTTTAGAATTGTTTAAAGAATGTCAAGAAATAACAGTGGATGCGACAAGAGGAGTAATTTATAACGGGCATGCAAGCGTACTATAATAAAAAACGTCAGCTTCCAAATTAGGAGCTGACGTTTTTTTATCCCTCATTAACGGGCATTAAGGCATCCACTTCTAGATTTTGAGAAAAAAGGATAAGCGGGAGATCAACTGCCCGTAAAAGCCCGATTGGTGAGATATAGTGAAACTTGCCGATGTGCTTTTCATCGGCTTAGTTGAACCAATCGAGTTCGTACTGTCTCATTGTCGAGGCGATAGCCTTGATATTAGAGGAAATATAACGGGACTAGCACTCAGTGGAGGGATGGAAAAGACTTCTACTAAGAAGTTTTATTTTATGCTTCTTTCCCTTTAATAAATGCCCAAACATCATGGAAGACATTTGCACGATAAAGCGTGGTGATTATGACTAGAGAAACCGGGCCGACGATTAATCCTAAAAAGCCTATTAACTTAAAACCAACAAATAATGCTATTAGTGTCGCCAATGGATCAAGACCTATACTTGATGAAAGAATCTTTGGCTCCATAATTTGCCGTTGAACGAGGACAACAATATACAGAACACCTAGGCCTATGGCAAGACCTGTATCGCCGCTAATAGCTGAATAAATGATCCACGGCACAAACACAGCACCTGTACCAAGGTAAGGAATGATATCGACGATACCTGTTGCTAAAGCAATCGTAATCGCATAATCAACCCTTAAGATCAAAAGACCAATCAGAATGATTACAGTAGTAATCGATATAAGTGTTGCTTGAGCTTTAATAAACCCAAATAATGCTTTTTTTAAGTCAATAAAAACTGTTCTGCCACTTGTTTTTGCCTTCTCAGGTAATAGTTTTCCACCCATTGCTGACAAGCGGTACCAATCCTTGCTAATAAAAAAGGTAGCCAATAACGAGAAAATAAAGACTGTTGCTGTATTTGGAAACCAAGATAAGACATTTGGGATATTTCCAAACAGATTTTTAAAAAAGTTTCCAACCGTTGTTCCAATATTCGTCCCGATATTTTGTATGTTCGCAATGATTGTATCCTTCTGACCAGCATCAAGCTTATTAAATACACTTGTTAATTGATTGTATAGCGGAATGATTTGAGCAGTAAAATAATCCTCAATATAATTAATTAGTGTATTAAGGTGTTCTGGAACAACCGTAGCTAAATAGTTTGCCCCGGAGACAATCTCCGCGACTAAAAGAGTAACTAACCCTGCAAATAAAGCAAATATAATAACTAATGCGACGAAAACCGCGAGTACTCGTGGCATTTTTGCTTTTTTTTCAAGAAAGTTAACAAGCGGATTAATCATAAAAGCAATAATAAGCCCAATTAGAAATGGATATGTTACTGATGATAAAAAGTAAATTGAGAAGAGTGCCAAAACAATTACCCCAATGACAAGTAAGAAACGTATTGTCCGGTTTATGTACTTGGGATTCAAAAACAGGCCTCCTTTATAAAAAATTATAGTTTCAGTTTAACATTTTATGAATAAAACTGCATAATTTCCCAATCAAATTTATGTACTTTAAATTAGTACGAACACTGAGAAGGAAAGGTTTCATAAACGAAACGAAAATTGTTATTTCAACACCTAAAAGAATATTATGGTACGATAATTTATGGAAGGGTTGGTGAAAAGAATGCCAAGCGAATCAATACTATTCCTGCTACTATTACTTGTAATTAGCTTGATCGCAAAAAATAGTTCTTTAATGATTGCAATTGCCGTCCTGCTTGTATTGAAAGCCGGCGGAATGGATGCAAAGTCTTTTTCATTTTTACAATCAAAAGGAATTAATTGGGGAGTCACCATTATTACAATTGCTGTTTTAGCTCCGATTGCCAGTGGTGAAATAGGTTTTAGAGACTTATCAGGCGCTTTTAAAACACCGTATGCTTGGATAGCCCTCATCTCCGGGATGCTTGTGGCTTTGCTTGCAAAGGGTGGTGTAAAGCTGCTAGCTGATGACCCGCAGATTACAACGGCATTAGTGTTAGGAACTATACTCTCTGTTTCTATTTTTAAAGGGGTGGCAGTTGGACCATTAATTGGCGCAGGTATCGCTTATACTGCTATGAAAATTTTTGGTTTTTTTAGCTAGATTTTTTGTAAAATAATATTTTTTTTGTATTTTTCAACTCCTTTTCGTTCACAAAAAATTAATAATTGTTTATAATAGGCTTGTAAGCGTATCCTTTTTTACATAAACCATATATATGCTGAATTACTTGTAAAATAATTTTTTTTATAAATGAAAAGGCATACACACTGTTTGCAAATATCCCGAGCAATCGCTCAGTCAATGTAAGGAAAGGAATCGCAAGTCGGCAAGTTCTTTTGATTTGAAAAAGGGTAATGGGGAAATTTAGAATGTAAAGGAGAGATTTTCTATGACAGTAACACGGGGTCTTGAAGGGGTAGTGGCAACAGCTTCCTCAATCAGCTCAATTATTGACGATACGCTAACATACGTTGGCTATGACATTGATGATTTAGCTGTAAATGCTAGCTTTGAAGAGGTAATCTATTTATTATGGCATCGCAAATTGCCGAATGCTGAACAGTTAGCAGAATTGAAAAAACAACTTGCTGAAAACTCAGCACTGCCGCCAGAAGTAATCCAGCACTTTAAGATGTATCCAATTCAAAAAGTCCATCCGATGGCTGCACTTCGTTCAGCGGTTTCTTTATTGGGACTTTATGATAACGAAGCCGATTTAATGGAAGAGGAAGCCAATTATCGAAAAGCGGTTCGACTCCAAGCGAAAATGCCTGCAATTGTAACAACCTTTGCACGTGTTAGAAAAGGGCTTGACCCAATCGCACCAAGACAGGATTTAAGCTTTGCAGCGAATTTCTTATATATGTTAACAGGTAAAGAACCAGAAGCAATTGCTGTTGAAGCCATGAATAAGGCACTCGTATTGCACGCAGATCATGAATTAAATGCTTCAACCTTTACAGCACGTGTGTGTGTGGCAACATTATCTGATGTATATTCTGGTGTAACTGCCGCAATTGGCGCATTAAAAGGGCCTTTGCACGGTGGTGCAAATGAGGCTGTTATGAAAATGTTGACTGAAATTGGCACACTTGAAAATGTTGAGCCTTATGTTCGCGGTAAGCTTGAAAACAAAGAAAAAATCATGGGCTTTGGCCACAGGGTTTATCGTAAAGGGGATCCTCGTGCCAAGCATTTAAAAGAAATGTCCAAAAAGTTAACAGAATTGACAGGCGAACCACACTTGTATGATATGTCTGTAAAGATTCAAGACATCGTTACCGGTGAAAAGAATTTACCGCCAAATGTGGATTTCTATTCTGCCTCTGTTTATCACAGTTTAGGAATTGATCATGATTTAATGACACCAATCTTTGCTGTAAGCCGTGTATCTGGATGGCTGGCACATATTTTAGAGCAATATGAAAACAATCGTTTAATCCGTCCTCGGGCAGAATATACTGGCCCAGGAATGCAAAAGTATGTTCCAATTGAGCAAAGAGGATAATATTTTACTTTTTTCCGAAAAATTGATTCAATAGGATTGAATGAAAAAGGTTAGGGGCTAAGGCTCACTAACCTTTGATTCAGTCACGTATGACAAAGGTTTTTTACATAATAGGAGGGAGAACAACTATGCAAGGCGAAAAAATCATGGTTAAAGACGGAGTATTAAATGTACCAAACAATCCAATTATCCCATTTATTGAAGGAGACGGTACAGGTCCTGATATTTGGGCTGCTTCCTACAGAGTTTTAGATGCAGCTGTAGAAAAAGCTTATAAAGGTGAACGCAAATTAGTCTGGAAAGAAGTTTTAGCTGGTGAAAAAGCTTTCAACCAAACGGGTGAATGGCTTCCATCAGAAACACTTGATGTCATTAATGAATATTTGATCGCTATTAAAGGGCCATTAACAACGCCTGTTGGCGGCGGAATCCGTTCCTTGAACGTAGCATTACGTCAAGAATTAGATTTGTTTGTTTGCTTGCGTCCTGTAAGATGGTTTGAAGGTGTTCCTTCACCAGTTAAGCGTCCGCAAGACACAGACATGGTGATCTTCCGTGAAAATACTGAAGATATCTATGCTGGTATTGAATACGAAAAAGGCTCTGATGCAGTTAAAAAAGTAATCGACTTCCTGCAAAACGAAATGGGCGTTAAGAAAATAAGATTCCCTGAAACTTCAGGTATCGGCATTAAGCCAATTTCCGAAGAAGGGACAAGCCGTTTAGTTCGTGCTGCTCTTAACTATGCAATTAAAGAAGGCCGTAAATCACTTACAATCGTACACAAAGGGAACATCATGAAATACACTGAAGGTGCGTTCAAGAACTGGGGTTATGAGGTTGCTGAAAAAGAATTCGGCGATAAAGTGTTTACTTGGAATCAATATGACCGTATCAAAGAAGAACAAGGCACAGATGCTGCGAACAAAGCACAGGCCGATGCAGAAGCTGCGGGTAAAATCATCGTAAAAGATGCGATTGCAGATATCTTCTTACAACAAATCCTTACCCGTCCACGTGAGTTCGATGTTGTTGCAACAATGAACTTGAACGGTGACTATATTTCTGATGCACTTGCTGCACAAGTTGGGGGAATTGGGATCGCTCCAGGTGCAAACATCAACTATGAAACTGGACATGCTATTTTTGAAGCAACACATGGTACAGCACCAAAATATGCTGGACTTGATAAAGTAAACCCTTCTTCTGTTATTTTATCCGGTGTGTTAATGCTTGAGCACTTAGGCTGGAACGAAGCAGCTAAAATGATTGTTAAATCAATGGAAAATACAATTGCTTCTAAAGTCGTTACTTATGACTTCGCACGCTTAATGGAAGGCGCAACAGAAGTAAAAACATCAGAATTTGCTGATGAGCTAATTAAAAATATGGAATAAGCAAGAAATGCGGAAGCGCCTTGACCAGGGGGATATAGGGAGAAATATCGACTTGCAAGCAGAGTGAAGCCAGAGATTAGTCTCGCCTTAATGCGTACAGATAATGTTAGCTTTCTGTAGTCAAGCATAAGTGGAGCAGGTGAGAAAGTTGCTTTTTAACCTTCTTGCCGAATTGGCTTAGACCAGAGAGCCCTTAGGCGCTGGAGCTAGACAGAACTATTGGGCTGTTTTCGGGCAGCCCCTGTTGATTTGAATTATTGCTGAAAAAGGGGAGAGCTATAATGTCATTAAATCGTAAAAAGGTTTCTGTAATCGGCGGCGGATTTACTGGTGCTACAACTGCATTTCTACTAGCACAAAAAGAACTTGGTGATGTCGTTCTAGTTGATATCCCACAAATGGAAAACTCAACAAAAGGTAAAGCATTGGATATGCTAGAAGCAAGTCCTGTTCAAGGATTTGATTCTAATATTACCGGTACTTCTAACTATGAGGATACCCGCGATTCTGATATCGTGGTAATTACTGCAGGTATTGCACGTAAGCCAGGCATGAG
>Ga0213825_1000674_pt1 | contig 24687 bp, 22 predicted proteins | sample MC6MC0900MG_FD_179896 | JGI IMG/M metagenome (GOLD analysis project Ga0213825, IMG submission 179896) | Enriched soil aggregate microbial communities from Iowa State University, Ames, United States - MC6-MC0900-MG | ecosystem: Environmental > Terrestrial > Soil > Unclassified | place: USA: Iowa... | reverse complement strand
AAAAGTGCTCATTTTCTTATAAGTTCTTATGTAACAGTGAAAATAGATAGGCTTTCGTACCAATGCGCACCAGTAGGTGAACGCTCGAACTAAGGTTGCCGGTATTTTCATTCTATTGAATAGGAGGATAAGTCAATGCACGAAAGACAGAAGCATTTTTATGTGGGAGTAGATTTACATAAGCAACACCATGTGGCGGTTATTATTAATTGTTGGCAAGAAAAACTAGATGAAATAAAGTTTGAAAATAAGCCTTCTGCTTTTTCAACTTTTTTAACTGGATATTTATAAACATATGGATGATGGTTTGACACCTATTTTTGGTTTAGAAGATGTTGGGGGCTATGGACGAGCATTAGCGCAGTTTTTGGATGAGCACGGACAAGATGTAAAAGAAGTTAATCCAGCTCTTTCATACGCTGAACGCAAAAGTCACATGACCACACAAAAAAGTGATAGCTGGGATGCAGAATGTGTAGCCAGAATTTTAGTGAACAAACTAGACCAGTTACCAGACGCTAAACCACATGATTTATATTGGTCGATACAACAACTGGTCACTAGAAGAAATGCATTAGTAAAGGCACAAGGTGCTTTAAAGAACCAACTGCATATTCAATTAAGTCACGACTATCCAAGCTATAAAAAGTTTTTTTCAGAGGTAGATGGAAAAACAGCATTGGCATTTTGGGAACGATATCCGTCTCCCCCGTGTTTAGAAGGGGTAAGTGTTAAGCAATTGACCATATTTTTATTAGAAGCCAGTCACAATACATGTTCGGTGAAAAAAGCGAGTGAAATTTTAAAGTTGGTAAAAGAGGATGGAAACACAGTAAGAGAACACCAAGAAACACGAGACTTTCTAGTAAAGAGCATCGTCAGAGACATTTCATTTAAGAAGCAGGAAATGCGCTATGTGGAGCGTGAATTAAAAGGGTTAATGAGTTTACTAGACTTTCAACTAGAAACGATGCCTGGCATAGATCTCGTGACAGCTTCAGCTTTAATTGCAGAAATAGGTGATGTACGCCGTTTTCCAAATGCCAACAAATTAGCACGATTTGCGGGCATTGCGCCTGTTTACTTTGGCTCTGGTGGGAAAGGAAGGGAACAAAAAAGCAAGCAGGGAAATCGGGCGCTACACGCTTTATTTTACAACTTAGCCGTACAGCAAGTACAAGTGGCAAAAGGAAGTAAGCTGCCAAGGAATCCAGTATTCCATGCATACTATCAACGAAAACTAAAAGAAGGCAAAACAAAAGGACAAGCATTGGTTTGTATCATGAGACGGCTTGTAAACATTGTATTTGGTATGTTGAAGCACAAAAAAGCTTATGAATTACCGATAATAAAAGAGGAAAAAGTAGTAGTTTAAAAAGGTTTAAGATAGATTGTTTTTTATTAGCGGATTTTAAGATTACAACATAAGGGTACGGGTAAAGAAACTTATCAACATCTAAAGGACTATAAGAATAATAAATATTTTACTCGAAGTGTAGAGTATAATGCAGGTAAGGATGGCACAGGATTTACTTATAAAGTATATCAAAGAGGAGATATTGATTGGGATATGGTCCGAACAAAAGGGGCTAAAAAAGGTCGCGGGTTAACAAATGCTGAAGCATCTGCGAAACACGGTCTTGCTCCTATTCTTGATGATGCAGGTAGTGTTGCAACATTGCATCATTCACAACAAAAAGGTGTTGGACCTTTATATGAAGCTTCAACTAGGTACCATAATATCAGTAATGCTAAAAGAGCTCCACTACATCCTTATAAAGGAAAGTTAAATCCGTTTTATCCAATGGATGAAACAACTAGAGGAGCGTTTCAAAAAGTAGATTCTATTAATTATTGGAAAACACGAGGAGAAGAAGCTTTAGGAGGAAAATAATATGAGTATTTTGCCTGGTAGACTAGATGAAGTTCTTGGAGAAGAAATATATAAACGTGATGATAGAAATCTAGTGAAGGATGCTTTAATAAGGCTAGGTGTAGACGTATCAGATACTTTCCAAGAATTTTATAATCAGTATACAGGACCTTTTTGGGAAGAGCATGTACCCTTTGAATTACTAGATATATCAGATGAAGAAAATAATATTGAATCATACACACTTATTTCTAGAAAAGAACATGGTTTTCCGAAGCAGTATCTGGTTTTAAGTGAAATGTCAGCTAATGCTGTATTAGTTCTGGAGACTGTAACTGATAAAGTTTATGTAGTTAATTTTGAGGGTGGAGATGAAATGCTTTTAAAAGGGGAGTTAAAGGAAACTTGGTCATCGTTTTTTGAGTTCTTGAAGGCTTATTTTAATTGTTAATCATCGTTCAATAAAACATAATTCATATATACTTAAAACCTTGATTGGTAATATGCTTTCAAGGTTTTTTGTAAACAAACATAGTAAGAATAGTTAAATTGACATTTAGATAAAACTACCAAACATAATACTCGCTCTATATTTTCGCATGTGATGACAAAGCTCGATTTGATAAAGGAGGGTACATAAGTGAGTGGAATAATGATTATTGAGTGGGACTAAACGGAAATAGTAGGTTTCAGAATCGAGAGCTCCTGAAGGCTGTACCATTAGTTACTTTAATACGGGGATAACGAGAAAAGTACGAAAATTGGGCGAGATGACATTTTAAGTAGTAAGGGTTGTATAACATGGAATAACTAATAAACTACGAGAATGACAAAGTTCGTGGATATAAACAAGGATATAATAGTTTTTAAATTGTATACAGTTAAAGATATCCTTAAATTTGAAATAATAACTCTTGAAGGCTAGACCATCAAGGAGTGTTATTTTAACAATAAAGCAATAAAGCAATAAGAGCGAGAATAGGCGAGATGACAATTTATTTACAAGAACCACTTATGGATGGCATAAGCAACAAACACACGAGATAAAACAAGCTAAAGGGTTTAAACGTTACACTTGCCATGTGTTAATAAAGATGTCATACTGTCAATACTAAAATAACTTATAAAACTTGCAAATATTAATAAACTTAGAAAATTAATAAACTTAAAGCACTTGATTGCCTATAACAGGCGACAAGTGCTTTTTTGCATGTTTAAATACGTAAATTGAAAAAATTACGATTATTTAATTAGTGTACTAAGTGTTAAATTTTATACAAGTACTAGCATATAAGGAGAAGACAGGCGATGGAAATAGAGGTTTCGATAGATAAGTTTGTTATAGATTATAAGGATGTACCGCATTCAGTATTTTTCGGTCTTTATATGATTATAGCGATGAAATACAAGGTGAAAATGACGGTTTATAACGGGACATATGGATATGAACTGCATATAAGGAAATGTGATGATATATACATTCATATTTATTTTAAAAACTTTAGAGAAACAGAAGGACACTTACATACATTACGGGTGGAGACAAGGCCAGAACATTATTCACATTTTAGAGAGATACTAGAAATGATAGGCAAACGGGCGAGTCGAGTAGAATTTGTAAGCTGTGATGTAGCGTATGATATACAAACAGGCTTGGAAAATATAGTGGTGATACCGACAGACGCACGGAGGAATATGACACACTTTGATACAACACGATATTTTGGTAGAAGCGACCAACGAAAACGGAATGGTTACTGTAGGATTTATGACAAAAGACTAGAGCTAGAAAAGAATAAAGGAAATTATTTAGCACATGAATTAAGCCGAATAGAAGTTGTGTATAAGGTAAATGAGCAAGTACTGCTTAAAGACCTAATGAAACATCCACCAAAACAGAATGAAAATTATTTTGCGGCTGTATTGATAGATTGGCAAATACTTAAAAACAAGCAACGAGAACGGGTAGCTAGCATGCGAGATGGAAGAGATATGTATACCCAATATATACGGAGAGAAATAAAAGAGACCCTTACGAATCAGTATCGATTGGACTTCGACGAATTAGTAAGGGTGGAATGGAAAAGATTGATAGAGGAACCAAGTTCAACTGTACTTCGAGTGAGTTAATTGTTCATCTCCAATACAAGTAGGTCTTGGATAGAGACATGTAATGTGTCGCACAAAGCTGAAAGGGTACTTATATGCAGACGTTGTATGGGTTGCGTACATAAATCATTGACGGTATTAGGACGCAATGAGGTTTGCTTGGCAAGTTGCCGACGACTCATTTGTTTTTCAATTAAAATTTCATTGAGACGTAAACGAATAGTAGAAGACATAATAAAAACACCTCTTTTTAGATTGTAACGATTATGTATAGTGTACGACCATACTAGAGAAAAAACGACTGTAAAATAAAGGGTTGTGCAAAATTTGGGTAAGGTCGTACAGTATGTTGTAACGGATATACGTTACACACAAGTTATCCGCAAAAAACGGGTAAGCGTTACAGGGACTTTAATTGCTGTAACGGGAAGGGGCATTATGAAAGAGAAAGTAGTTGGTTATGTACGAGTTTCAACAGAAGGGCAAGTACGTGAAGGATATAGTTTAGCGTATCAAGTAGAAGAAATTGAAAGGTATTGTGATGAAAATAAGCTACAACTGCTTCACATATATGAAGATAGAGGACTCAGCGGAGCGACAGTTGATGAAGATGGATTAACAATTGAGCGAGAAGGCTTGCAAGAGTTATTGGCAGATATAGAATATCATCAAGTAAGCCAAGTAATTGTACTGAATACGTCTCGTTTGTGGCGTTCTGATATGGCAAAAGTATTGATACAACGAGAGTTGAAAAAATATAACGCAGATGTGAAAGCGATTGAGCAGCCAAATTACAGCATATACACACATGAACCTAATGATTTTTTAGTGAATGGGATGTTGGAGCTATTAGACCAATATCAACGATTAGAGATTGCATTGAAACTAAGTAGGGGCAGAAAGAAAAAAGCGGAACAAGGTGGCTATGCAGGTGGCGGTGTCATGTTTGGTTATACAGTACAGAAAGGGCGAAAAGTACTAGAAGTGGATACAGAGAAAGCGATCGTTGTACGGAGGCTATTTGAATTAAGACATTTTTTTAAACATTGGTCACTATCTAAATTGGCAGAACAGCTTAACATGGAAGGCTATCAAACAGAGAAAGGAAAACGATTTACAAAAGTACAAGTGAAGCGCATTTTAGACCGTGAGAGCTTTTATCGGGGGATTTATACATATGGACAAATACAAGCAAATGGCAAACATGAGGCTATAATTTAAAAAGTTACTTAAAAAAGGGGCTCATTTACTTATATAACCTCATATAAGGGTGAAAATGGATAGGCTTTCGTACCAATGCGCACCAGTTGGTGAACGCTCGAACTAAGGTTGCCGGCATTTTCATTCCATTGAATAGGAGGATAAGTTAATGCACGAACGACAGAAACATTTTTATGTGGGAGTAGACTTACATAAGCAACACCATGTGGCGGTTATTATTGATTGTTGGCATAAGAAGTTAGGTGAAATAAAGTTTGAAAATAAACCTTCTGCTTTTTCAACATTTTTACTGGATATTTATAAATATATGGAAGATGGTTTGACACCTATTTTTGGTTTAGAAGATGTTGGGGGGTATGGGAGAGCGTTAGCTAAATATTTAGCAGACCATGACCAAATTGTAAAAGAAGTAAATCCAGCTCTTTCATACGCTGAACGCAAAAGTCACATGACCACACATAAAAGTGATAGTTGGGATGCAGAATGTGTAGCCAAAATTTTGGTGAACAAACTAGACCAGTTACCAGACGCTAAACCGCAGGATTTGTTTTGGTCGATACAACAACTGGTCACTAGAAGAAGTGCATTAGTAAAGGCACAAGGTGCTTTAAAAAACCAACTACATATTCAATTAAGCCACCACTATCCAAGCTATAAGAAGTTTTTCTCAGAGGTTGATGGAAAAACAGCATTGGCATTTTGGGAACGATATCCGTCTCCACCTTGTTTAGAAGGGATAAGCGTTGAGCAATTGACCATATTTTTATTAGAAGCTAGTAGCAATACATGTTCGGTGAAAAAAGCGAGTGAAATTTTAAAGCTGTTTAAAGAGGATGGAAACACAATAAAAGAACACCAAGAAACACGAGACTTTCTAGTAAAGAGCATCGTCAGAGACATTTCATTTAAGAAGCAGGAAATGCGCTATGTGGAACGAGAATTAAAAGGGTTAATGAGTTTACTAGACTTTCAATTAGACACGATGCCAGGCATAGATCTCGTTACAGCTTCAGCTTTAATTGCAGAAATAGGTGATGTACGCCGTTTTCCAAATGCCAACAAATTAGCACGATTTGCGGGCATTGCGCCTGTTTACTTTGGTTCTGGTGGGAAAGGAAAGGAACAAAAAAGCAAGCAGGGAAATCGGGCGCTACACGCTTTATTTTACAACTTAGCCGTACAGCAAGTACAAGTGGCAAAAGGAAGTAAGCTACCAAGGAATCCAGTATTCCATGCATACTATCAACGGAAGCTAAAAGAAGGCAAAACAAAAGGACAAGCATTGGTGTGCATTATGAGAAGGCTTGTGAACATTATATACGGCATGATGAAGTATAAAACAGCCTATGAATTACCGATAATAAAAGAGGAAGAAGTAGTTTAATAAGGTTTGAGATAGATTGTTTTTTTTATTAGCGGATTTTAAGATTACAACATAGGGTACGGGTAAAGATCCTAAAGGCTATTATCAAGATGCAAATGGAAAATGGCATCGTCCTGATGGAGGGTATGCAAGTAACAAAGAAATGGGTTTACCTGAACCAAAGGACATCTCTAGACGTTTGGAATATATGGGTAGTACACCTGGAAAAGGCTCCAAAACGGGTAAAGAAGTAATAAAGAGAATGGAAGATGAAATCCCACCCAAAATCCGTACAACACGTGATGGAGAAAAAGAATTTATGGCAAGTGATGATAAGTGGTATCCTATAGATCAGGCAGATATGGCTCATTTAACTGATGCGGTTTCATGGTGGAACAGTACAGGAAGATATTATGGAGCGAAGTCACCAGAAGTTAGAGAATGGATGTTAAATTCCAAAAATTATGTATTAGATCATTATAGTTTAAATAGATCCGCAGGGGCAAAGTTAAATGAAACTTACTTGCCACCAATAAATAATTATTAGGAGGAAATTTATATTGGAACTTAACGATCAAGTGTATGACCAAATCGTACAATTATGTAATGAGGGTAATACTTTTGTTAAAAGTGGACAAATTACTAATGCATTAGGTAGTTATTTAGCTGCTCTGGATTTGGTTCCATTACCGAAGAACAATTGGGAAACAAGTACATGGATTTATACTGCATTAGGAGATACTTATTTTTTAGAATGTGAGTATGAAAAGGCAAAAAGCAATTTATTTAATGCATTAAACTGTCCAGATGGTATTTCAAATCCATTTATTTTATTGAGACTTGGAGAGAGTTTATATGAATGCGGTGAGCTTGATAAAGCTAAGGAGTATCTGTTAAGAGCTTACATTTTAGATGGATATAAAATATTTTTTAATGAAGATGATAAATATTTTGAATTGATAAAAGATATGATTTAAGGAGGATTTATATGGCTATTTTACAATCACCTGAAAAAGAAGAATTTGAAAGTCTTTTGGAAAAAAGCAATGAACAATTTCATAATGGGCAATATAATGATTCAATTGTGTCATTAGAAAAGGCTTGGGATATAATACCTAATCCAAAAGGTATTTATTGTGAAGAGAGTTACCATTTAGTTAAAGATTTAATCGCGACTTGTTTTATGGTAAATGATTTAACAAAAGCAAAAGAGTGGGCAGAAAAAATATTTTTAACTGGATTTGCAAGAATAGATTCTGGTGATAAGGAATTTATAGCAGGAAAAGTTGCTTTTGAATTAGGTGATTTAGAAACCGCAAAAGATTTTTTTACCATTGCTAATAATAAATCAGAGGGTAGATGTTTTGGAAATCCGAAGAATACTAAGTATCTCAAATTTTTTAAAAGTTAAAGTGAAAAATGGTATAGGTTAAAACACTTGAATACTTATTAAATATTAAGGATATTAATATTATAAGAATATTTGATAACTAGAACCAGTTTATATTTACTGAATTAGGGAGCATTAGAAATTGAAGTGGTGAGCTTACAGAAGAGATAAGTTCACCTTTTTTTTATTTAAATAAACATTTGTTGGAGTAAAAAGTTATAAATTACGTTTTTATACTTGTCTTTTGATTATTTTTTACTACAGAATTTTGCTTGTTTTCAACTTGATTTCTACACATTTATTAGATATTCCGTACGTTGCATTTTTTAATTAGAGTGAAAATAATTATTTTAACGAGAAGAAGAACACTAGTTATGATATCTGAGAGATTTAAGATTAATACTAAAAGTTTATATAGTTTTTTAATGAGACATACTGAATCCCAAAATAAATGGTTTAAATTTTTTGTAGCTACAAGATTAGCTTTTCTATGAAAAAAGCCGCAAAAGCAACGACCAAAGCAATAAAAAATGCCGTACAACCTAAAAATCTGTTAAATACGCTCCAAGTAGGACTAGATCTCGCAGGGCTCATCCCGGTTGTTGGAGAAGTAGCGGATGGCTTGTATGGCATTATTTATGCGGCAAGGGGCGACAAATTGAACGCTAGCCTCTCCTTTGTAGCAATGATTCCAGTGGCGGGCAATGCAGCAACAGCTGGAAAGTGGATAAATAAAGGTGCTAATGCAACGAAGGATATAGCCGAAGGTGTTAAAAACGCTAATAAATCTGCGGGAACAGCAGGGAAAAATACACCATCGTCAAATCCAAAGCCATCGAATAGCTCCAACGCTGAACCTAAAAAAGTAAGTGTCGACGAATTTAATGCAGATAAAGCTACTAACAAACAAAAAGGTAATTTTGGTGAAATAATTTCAAGTGATAATTTATTAAACAACCAAAGTATAAAAGCCGCTGGATATGATTTAAAGCCAATAGGTAGAGGGGCACCAACAAGCACTAATGATAAAATAGTAAAAGGGATTGACGGATTATATGAAAATGCGAATAAGAATTCAAGTATCAAATATGTTATTGATGAGGCGAAGTTTGGTAGTTCCCAATTAGGCAAAACGAAAGATGGACCACAAATGTCAAACGATTGGTTGACAGGTGCGAAAACTGAAAAAAGTAGAATTTTGAAAGCTGTTGGTGGTGATCAAAAACTAGCAAATAAAATCACCAAAGCATTGGATGAAGATGAAGTTGAAAGAGTATTATCAAAAGTCGATAGTAGTGGAAATGTAATAACATATAGGTTAAATGCTAAGGGTGAAATAATTGGAGAATGGCCTTGATTTAGAGGCAAGGAGGAAATAAAAATAATGAGGGATCATCTATGTATAGAAGAAAAATGTAGAGAAGGAATTGAATATCATAAAGAATTTATAGCTGAAAATAGGGAGGATATCAGAAATTTAGAGGAGGATACCAAAAATGGTATTCAAAGAAAATCCAAAGACAATAAAAGTCGTATAGAAGCGAGTTATTTAAGGACTTTTAAATATGAGATGGAAGATATTAGGGCGAAATATTCTTTAGGAGAAGATATTAGTGCAATAGAAGAAGACTTTCATAATGCAATTTATGATTTAGAGCATACAGGGACTAGGGAAGTTGGATATTTAAGTATTCTTTGGACGATTTCTTTAGGAATCCTATTAGAAACGGATAAAAAGAATATAGAAAGATTAAGTAAGGTGGTTGAGAAAAAAGAAATAAGCGATTCAGTGATTGATTTTTTATTATATGCTAGTAATATCGGACATACTAGAATCACTAATGATTATTATAAAGAAAATCCATATTCAAAAACAAGAGAAATTATTGAACTTGCACAAACGGATAAGAAAGAAGCGTCTAAAAGATTACAAACGTATATGGAGAAAGAATGGTTTAAAGGTCATTATGATTATGATTGGAAGAACTCACATAAAGAGCCTGGATATGTAGGATATTGGAGCTTTGAAACAGCCGCACTGGCCAAGATACTCGAGTTGGATGATACAAGCTTAATCAATAACAATCATTATCCTTATGACTTGGCACATTACAAAAATTCAATGAAATTCAAACCAATTACCCTAAGCGACTACGACAATGAACAAGAGGTTGAGGAGCTTGAAATAATAGCGGGAATTGAAAATAATCCTACATTGGAAAAGGTAATTCCACCAAGGTGGCACGCATTTGTCAATGAATTGATACATGATTATGAAGTTATGGATGATAGTAGTTTCTATGAAAAATACAAACAAACGATAGGGTTAGGCCAAATTTGGTTCTTAATTCAAGATTATAAAGAAGAGAATGAGCAAAAAAATCTCTTGGGAAGTTTAATTGTTTTTGCCATGGTCGAAAAAGGATATATAGCGCAATTGGATTATAAAGAAGATTTAGATGATTACTTTTCGAGTATGAAAAATGAGTGGCAAACAAAAACAAAGATAGTTCAATTTATATTAAATAATGATCAAAATTATTTCGCATTGATACCAGTAAATGAAAATGTTAAAGAAATGTATGAAGTTACTGTTATAGATGTAAAGTAAATTTATTGATCAGAAATCAGTGGAAAATCTACTTTAGTGACTTTAACAATAAAATAGCATAGTGTTCCGTGAATTCGTGGGTTGTTGAACCAGTGTATGTAATCTCCAAGTAAAGAGGGAGCTTATTCACCTAAAGTTATTATGAAGAGTTAGGAAATAATAAAGATAGGAAGGAATAGCTGTATAAGATGTTTTATTAAAAACTTTTCTAAAGCAGTAGTAGCAAGTCCCCCTAAGGTAGTTGTTAAGGCTGCTTTTGAAACTTTACCTTTCCAATAATTGATGAATGCCTCTTGAGCTCGACTCATATCACCAATATTTGCATTGTACTCATAACGTGAATATATAGCAGTTGCCATAATTAAATTCCTCCATTTATATAATTGATTTTTGATTTGTTAGTACTAACACTCTATTAAGGGGAACTTTGATTTGATTTATCAACCTCTTTTTAAAAAATGATTAAAGAGTTATAGATCCAAAATTGAAAATTGTATTTAGAATAGAGACAAAGGCTATTCAAAAAGCAACTTTAAAAACTAGTAGGAGAAGTTGATAACAATCTAACGGGCTAGGTCACTTTAAATTGGAGGAAATAAATGATTATACATTTTAAGACGACACCTTTCATCACTCGAACAGGAAGAAACATTGAGGCACATGAAATTAATAGTCATTTTCAAACGATCTTACCTTCAAGATTAATTGAGTTTTGGAAATCGTATAATGAGGTTTCATTTGAAAACGGAATAAATATTTATGGCCTTGATATCGCAACCGAAAGAAACCGGTTGTATGAAGTAAGTACTTACGCACCACAAAATATTTTGGTAGGGGATGATGGAGGGGGGCGAGGATTGTTTATAAAAAAGAATGGCGACCTTAATGTTTTCTATCAAGATTTGGGGGCATTATCATTGCCTTTTTATTCTTTAAATATGGATTTTTTTAGTTGGCTAGAAGATGATCCTGTAATAGAAGAAGATAAATTGACTTCAGACGAACTGGATTTGATAGATGAGGTAAAAGTTTATGTAGTCAGTAAACCAATTGAAGCTAATAAATTTATGATGGAAATAAGAAAATCTTTAAATTTGAAAATTTCAATTCGCGATATGAGAGATAAACTGAATAATTTACCTTATTTGATGATTGAAGATATCACACTTATGAAGTATAGCAAGACAATTGAGGGTTTAAATCAAAAATATAATTGTTTAGAGGTTCGCAATTCAAAGAATGTGATATTAATTAGTCCAGAAAGGAATTAGCAAGTATTATAGATTGAGTGAATATAGAGCAATTGTAGCGCGAATGAGATTTTATTAGTTTTATGGTAAAATTAGGGTAAATTTTCGAGCGTATTTATATAGTGGCTTGGAAGGTGTTATGTTCGTAGATCTTCAAAAAACAGGCAGCAAAATATCTAAACGAAAGGATAGCATTTTTTATGAAACAACTAGAAAATTCAGTATTAAAATTCATCCAGGCAATGGATGAATATTCGAAAGAAGAAGCTCCAGTTAACAAAAATGGTGGTGTACGTTTTAGGTCAAAATTAGCTAATCTTCATGTCGATAAAAAAATCTATCTTTCTCCGGAATTACTATTCTTTTATCAACATTGTGAAATAATTTGTAAAATCCGTCCTGATGGCTATCAATTAAATTGTACAGATATTGATTTAGGGAATAGCCCCCTTTATTTGTATCCAGCAGATAAATTGGTTCGTAGGCAAGAAGGATTTCGATGGATTGGAACCGAAAAAAGAGAAAATCCAAATTGGGACCCCAATTGGCTGGTCGTTGCGGATAAGGATGATGATCCGATTGTCGTTGTCACAAACCAAGAACATTCACCTGTTTTTGCAAGTTATGAAACGAGTGCATTATTTCCTATCGCGGATTCTTTTTCGGCCTTCCTAGATGCTCTTTCGGTGACATTAGAAATAATACATAAAAAATTCAAAGGAGAGATAATGGATGAAGAAACTTTTGATATCTACGATGATTTTATAAAAATGTTAAAATTATCTTTCATTAGTATTTTGAAAAAAGAGGAATACGCTGATAATTTTATTGATTACTTATATGGTTAATCAATTGTCTAATAAGTTTTGTTAGAACAACGAACTAAAAATAATGCAGATGTAAGACGTTTTTTGACATGAGCTTGGTTCCGCTGTTAGCCTAAACGAGGAAAATAATTAGTTATTGGTGTTTTTACAAAGAAAAATTGTAGTAATTATACTTTGTGTAACATACTTAAAAAGAGTAGCAACAATTTTACAACCAAAAAAGGTGGGGAACTATTATGAAAAAACTTGATTCAGAATTCAACTATTTATTGGATATGTACGAAGATTCTTATTATCCATCGTTTTTAGTAGATAAAATTCAATTGAACATTCGAAAAGTAGTTGATTTTCTTGAAGAAGGCGATCATTCGCATGAAGCGGTTCAGGAAAAGTTAGATGAAATGACTTTAGCCATCAATGAACTACAAGATGAGTTTTATCAAAATGATAGTGAAATTGAAACGGTCGCAAGAGATTCAATCGCAATAACAGTAGAAGAAATTTTACAATATTTCGAGATTGATATAGATATTGAAGAAGCTTTAAGAGAAAGAGATTGGTGAAAACTTACCATTCGTTTTTTCCAAAAAAATAAAACACATCTAAACGAGCACTTGATTGCCTAAAATGCAACAAGTGCTTTTTTATTTTAGTTAAAGCATTATTACATGCGTAGTCATTACGGCTAATCACAAAACGGCATCCTGTGGGGGGGCCGTTTTCATTTGTTCTCATCAGTACAATTCCAAGCGAACAGTGTGAACGAATGTGACGAGCATAAATGAAGGATTAACGTTTATGCTTCTTTTTATCTAATGCACATCAAATTATTACTATTTTGTATTGTTGAAATTGCACCTTTTTGAAATGTTGTTTAAAACAAAGGAAAATATCGGATTAGGACCGATATATACAATAGATGATAGAGGAGGTAGAAAAATTGAATAAAAATTTATTTATAACAGTAGCTGCTACTATTCCTGCAGTTCTTATTGCCCCAACAATAGCGGGAGCAGCGGCATCAGAAGTGACAGTGACAGGTAAAAATAAAGTGAACGAGGTTTTGAAAGCTTCTATCGAAAATTTACCGGCTAATTCAATTGTCAAAGGCTATCAATGGTATTACGTAGAAGACGGGAATGGTGTTACGAATAAACCGATTTCTGGCGCAACGACTGCATCCTTCACAGTGCCAGTAGATGCGGCAGGGAAAACACTCTATGTAGAAGCTATCACAACGACAGATAATCGCTATAAGAGTGCGACACAAACCATTAATACGCTTGACTTGGCGGTTACGAAACCGGTCTTTCCGAATTCTTCAAATTATATCGTGCCAGGGGAAGTGGTAAAAGCTTCTGCTGATGTTAAGGATAAGGGAGGTGCTACATTAAAAAGTGATCAAATTACATATAGCTACCAATGGTTTTATAAAGTTGGTGATTCCTTTACGATTATTGATGGTGCAACGAGCGGTACATATACAGTCCCTAAAAATGCTTTAGAAGAAAATATGAAAGATATTATGGTGAAAGTTAAAGCAAAAGTAGGCTCGGCTATGGTTGAATCCGATTTTTCTGAAGTGATGACGATATCGAATGAACCAACGAATACAATGATTAACGAAATTAATACATTGCTAAAAACTGACCATCACTATAATATTTCAAATCTCGCTTCATTTAAAGCGGAAGTAACGGCTATAGATGCAAAGTATCAAGCATTATCGGCACCCGCAAAAGCAAATGTGACAAATGCTGGAGTGCTGAAGCAAGCAATTGCTGATGTAGAAGTGATAGAAAAGCTAAATGAGAAGGTTAATAAGGTCAAAGAGGTTGAGGACAAGAACCTATACCAATATTTAAAAGACCTTGATGACACATATAATAAGTTGGATTTATTACAACGCAGTTTAGATGTTGATGATACCTTATATACGAGTATTAAAAACATCTTGAAAGATCCAACAGATATCAATGACTTCAAGGAAGTTAGAAGACTAAATCAAGAAATTATTGCCTTATTAGTCTATGAAAATTCTTTTGTTAAGTATGTCCCTACTAACATCCAATCATTACAAACAGCAGTTGAAACAATTGAAAAGGATATAGCAAAATTATCTCAAAATTATCGTCCAACTGTGCAAAATCAATCAATCTTAAATGATGCGAAGCAAGATATAAAAAAAGTTGAGCAGTTTATTAAACTATTCGATAAGCTGTCAGCCAATAATACACCGAGCAAACAAGTGACAACAGCAAAATCAATACGTACAGCTTATGAAAAGCTAACATATAAACAATTACAGCTCGTGCCAGCTAATTATGTTACGAGATTACTAGAAGCGGAAAATGCAGAAAATCTTCAAATCGAAAATTTAAATACAGAGATCGCCAACTATGTTGGGGATGCTGATGATATGTATACAATCAATCCGTCAGCACAAACTTGGCAAAGTCATGTTACAACTGTTAACCGTATCATTAATGAATACAAAGGACTAACGAAAACTTCAGCTGCTAAAATTATCGGTTATGATCGCATTGTCACGTTGCAAAAGGATTTAAAAACGGCAGATAAAGTGATAAAAGAAATGGATGCCTATAAAAAGCTGTCAGAAGTACAAGGTGTGGCTGGCAATAAGCTGAATTCAAGCTATACAAATACGTTAAAATCTTATAATAAGTTAACGAGCTTGCAACAATCACTCGTTTATAATGCAGATGATTTTTTATTGAATTCGCCCAATATTAGCGTTGATAACGGCAAGGAGCCTGCTGATAAAGCAGCAGCAGAAACGTTAAAGGCAACTGTTGCTAAGTTTGCAGACGTTACGAACTTTACATTTGCACAATTCGAAACGGCTGTTAATGCAGCGACCGTAACATACAAAAGCTTATCTTCACCAGCGCGCAAGTATGTCACAAATTATTATTTATTAACAGCGGCTAGCAAAGACCTTTCAGGCGTTAAATCATTCCATAAAAAAGTGCAAGCGGCAAGAGAAGAAACAGATGCTACAAAACAGGCTAAAAAAATTCAAACAATCCAGACGGCTTATGCAAAACTACCTGCCAACCAACAGCATTTAGCGAAACAGCAATACGAAGATTTACTGAACAATCGTTTAGTCGATGGCACTGCCCCTGACATCACAGCATTGAATGATACAATTGCTCATTTGATTGCTAACGATCAGTATCTAGTGCCAAAAGAAAAAATAATGGAGCTGTCGGCGCAATATAATAAGTTAAGCGCTACGGATAAAAAACGTATTACGAATGCTTCGATATTAACTGCGGCAGTATCCGATGTGAAAAAAGTAGAGTCATTCCTTAAGCAGTATGAAAAATCATTTATGAGTAATCCTACAACTGTCATTAGTGCTTTTGGCAAGCTTTCTTCTAAACAAATGAGTTTAGTTAGTGCGGATATCCGACAAGCAATCATTGATAAAGAGCAAGGACTACAACAATCGAATGAAAAGGCATTGCAATTAATTGAAGCCATTAATTCACTGCTTAAAAATGGCGAATATATTGATGATTTAGAGCAAACGGTAAAGGACATTCGAGTAAAATATGATAGTTTGAGTGCTTCTGAAAAAAGTGTTGTCAAAAATATTTCGAAGCTGACACAGGCAGAAAGTGACTTGAAAAAAGTCGCTGATGTGCATGCGCTATATCCTGCTACAGAAGGGGATGAAGCTGCCCGTAAAGCTTGGCGAAATGCTTATGCGAAGCTTTCAAAGAAATTAGAGATTCTGTATCATAAAATGTATCCAAGTGAATTATAAAAATCTCCCCCGAATAAGATTATTCGGGGTTTTTTTCTTAGCCAAATGACACAATATTTAATGACTTGAAAATTGTAGACTTACGGATACAATAAAGATGAATAGCACGATGCAGTAGTGGTGCATTTATTTATAATCTTGCGCTAATTGTAGAAGCTAAAAGAATATATAGAACGGCAAGTGATTTAAGAGGAGAGAATAACACAATGCTAACAAATCATACAAACAACAATTTTGATAATGCTCATAAACCTCTTATGGCAAAGTGGGTGGAGGATTTTCGTCCATTTGCTCAAGAGGGGAAATGTGCCAGCTATATTCCCGCATTAGCTCAAAAAGATCCGCAACAATTGGCGATTTCGATTATTGGAACGAATAGTGAAGAACTAAGCGGTGGGGATGTAACGGAACTTTTCACGCTGCAAAGTGTGTCAAAAGTTGTGACCTTTATATTAGCGTGTATGGATCGGGGCTTACCTTATGTTTTAGAGCGAGTAGATGTTGAGCCTACGGGCGATACGTTTAATTCTATTATACGTCTCGAAAGCCATCAACCGGGCAAACCATTTAATCCGATGATCAATGCAGGGGCCATTACAGTTTCCTCGATGCTTGCTGGAAATTCACCACAGGAGAAAGTTTCAAAAATCCTCTTTTTTTTAGAGCAAATGGTCGGTAAGCAATTAAAGGTAAATGAAGGTGTTTTTCAGTCAGAATGGCAAACGGCTAATCGTAACCGCTCATTAGCTTATTATTTAATGGACTCGGGCTTTTTAGATTGCCCTGTAGAAGAGGCGCTGGAAGTTTACTTGAGACAATGTGCCATTGAAGTGAACGTTTCAGATTTAGCAATGATTGGATTAGTAATTGCAAATGATGGCTATCATCCGCTATCCAAAACACAGCTCTTTCCAAAGCAAGTGGCAAAGATGGCCAAGGCTTTAATGGTGACATGTGGTATGTATAATGCATCAGGTAAATTCGCTGCCTTTATTGGATTACCTGCTAAAAGTGGTGTCTCTGGTGCCATTGTTGCGGCTGTTCCAAGTCACGCAGGCTTAGATTCACCTTTTCCAGCAGGTTGTGGTATCGGTATTTATGGACCTGCGATTGATGACATCGGAAATAGTGTTGCGGGAGTAAAGTTACTCAAGCATCTAACAGATGAATGGAATATGACGATTTTTTAAAAAGGGCAACAAACAGCGTAGATTAGCACAAAGGCTTCTCTAAGCTATTCTTATTCTTTTTTAATTTAATTGCAGTTGGGGGATGAACGCTGTTTAACAGTGCTAACCCTATTTCTTATTACACGACACAATAATAAGAGTTCTCTATTTTTGCTTTACTTTCTTCCCTTCATCGAGCAAGCTCCTAACCTAGGAAAGAGTACATTAGCTATGACATCCTTTCCACAGAATCATTTGAGCTATTGAAAAATAGAAGATATAAACCAAACATAATAGTAATAATACCTGTTATGATGATTAAATTTACTACATCCTCATAGATCATAGGTATTAACAAACATGTAACAATACAAAGGACGAAACGGTATTGATTACAGAAGTCACTTTACCAATATGTTGATATTCATAAAAATGATAAATCATTTTCCCATAAACTGTACCTGACATACCAATTAACACAAATGTGAAGGCGAAGAGTACGGTTTTTATAGCTATGCTATCTATGAAAGCTATCATTGTAATCGCAACGCCCGATACTAGATAATCAATCATGAAAAAGTTTTTAAAAGGCATTCTAATCTGGTTTGAGAGAAATACACCAACAAGTTCTGATCCTCTTTGGATAGCTAAAAGGACGCCTAAATATTCAACACCAATATTTAGTATTACAAGATAAGCACCAACAATACGCATAACCATCGTGGTAAGACCGCTTAAGATACCTTCCATGACCACAATTCGTGACGGTGTCTTTTTTTGCCAAAAATATGTAAAGGCAAACAAAATATCATTTTTATCATTCACTTTTTCTTGAAGAGGATTGTTATTAGGTGGCGTATAACCAATATTTTTTACAGATATTCTTAAGAATAGTGCAATACATAAGATGAACGTAAACATGTCAAGTATGAGTATACTGATGACAGACATATATATAAGAAGGATTGATGATAAAAAATTAGATACTATATCAACGGTATTATTTGTAATATTCATAGCATAAACAGATTTTTCGATATCTGTTTTTTTATATTGTAAAATTTGAGGAATAAAACTGGATTGAACGGGATAAATCAATGTGTTTGCAAATGAAAATATAAAATGGCATATGAAAATGAATAGTATATCGAATCTAAAGTATACTGTGCATAATATGCCTGTGATAGATATTAATTGGACAATTTCAAAAGTGATTAGTAGGCTTTTTTTATTTCTACAGTTATCTATGAAAGATCCAAAGGCAAAGTTAATTAATGAGGGGAAAAAGGCGATTAATCCGAAGAGAGCCAAAGCATCTGCACCTAAATTATATAGAGAGATTGTTATATAGGCTAAAACAACAGTATATAAGCTATCTCCAAAATTTGTTATCACTCTCCCGGAAATTAAGTAAATAAAGTTGTTATTTTTTCTTAAGGTCATATTTATATACATCCCAATTAAATAAATCGATTTGAATTGCCTCTGGTTTATAATTTAGTTGTGTAATAACGCTGAAAGCTTGATAGGAAATTAAGCCTGCAGCCATGTATGTTACGGGTGCTATAACACTTGTCGAGAATGTAATGTTTTCCAAAAGTTGTTCCCTTGGTGCACCTTGCTCTCCATACAATTCAGAGCTTGTAATCGTTAAATTTGGATACATACAAAACGTGTTGATAACTGTAGAAGCATATGAACCTGAAATAAAAGGTTTATTAAACGCTATTGATAAATCATCAAACCATACGTCAATTTTGTGCTTTGGGGTGTCTGCACAACAAATTGAAATATCAAAGTTATATTTTTTGTAAATTTCCTGCAAGTCATTTTTTGTAGCTAAATATTTATTGATTTTATTCACATTTATTGTTGAATCTATTTTTTTTATATATTTTTCAACGATGTCTACTTTATTTTTTCCTATGTCTTCTTTAAAATATGTACCCTGTCTCGTTAAATTTGTTTCATCTATTTGATCATTATCAATGATCGTAAATGTTTGAATACCAAGTCTAGCTAAGATTTCGCATACATTGGCACCAATTCCACCTAAACCAACAATTAAAACATGTGCATTATTTAATTTTCTCTGATAAATTGAAGGGTCTGTATTATTTGAAATATCCATCCATTCGAAGAAGTTAATATTTCGTGAATATTTATGTTGTTTATCATAATCATTGATAGTAAGTAGACCTAAATCTTTTAGCACTTTTACTTTATTATTAAATTCTTCTGTACTTATTGTTAATTGTTCACGCTCTTTCTCACCATTTAGCACTTTTACTTTATTATTAAATTCTTCTGTACTTATTGTTAATTGTTCACGCTCTTTCTCACCATTTAGTACTTTTAGAATATCAATATTTAATTCACTTTTTTCTATTGACCGTTCTATTCCATCTTGACCAAAACCAAAGATTATTTTTTCCTCTACTATTAAAGGTTGTAAAGTCTTTTTAATTTTTAATAGAGTCATCGAAATATACCTCCGTTCAAGATTGAAAACAAAACAGAAAGAATGTAAATCCTTCCTGTTTTGCCTCATTGGAATGTATTCCAAATTAACCATATAGGTTTTACGAAAGGCTAATGTTAGCGATCGCCATTACGAAATGCTGGTAGCATAAAAATCACCCCCAACCAATTTCTTAGAGACATTATAAAAAAATGGCAGAAAATTTTCAATAAAAAAACAAATGATAATATACTATTTTTTCTGAATTTTATTCGGTCGAATTAATAGTCAATTTTTTGTTTTATTCTACTTTGCATTGTTAGACATGAAGTATGTGAGAGGGGGAGTTGTTGAAGTGCTAACAATTATCGTCTGACTTCTAGATAGGCATACCGCTAGTTTAGCATGCTAAGGAGATACATAGTTCAATGTAGCAGGTACAAGAAAATAGGTTATGGCTGTGAAAGTAATATGAGCTTTACAGCTATTCATTGTATTGTAACGTTGGGGATTTTGGGAACTGTTGATAATAAAAGGTAAGACGCAATGTTAAGCGATTGCGTCTTTGCCGTGGATAGATCATGCACAATATTCAAAATCGGTGCAGTTTATTGTTGATGTTTTTTGCGTTTGTATAGAATGAAAAGTCCGATAAACCAGATTGGTGTTAGTAACAGAGCAGTTCTAGTCGCCTCAGAAATCATCATCACAACTAATAAAAATGCGAAGAAAGCGAGTGCTAAATAGTTTACAAACGGTGTCAATGGTGCTTTAAAAGTCGACGTCTCGTGAAGTGCACGATTTTTACGTTTATAAATGATATGCGAAATTAAAATTATACTCCATACCCAAATAAAACAAATGGCACTAATTGTTGTCACGATGTTAAAGGCATTTTCGGGCATTAGCTTACTCAGTAGTGCGCCGACAGAGACAACAATGGCAGAAACAACAAGTGCGTTACTTGGGACACTGTTGTTATTTAGTTTTGCGAATGAAGCGGATGCTTGTTTTTGACGGCCAAGATTATAAAGCATACGGCTGGTAGAAAATAGACCGCTATTACCCGCTGATGCGGCAGAGGTCAGAACGACAAAATTAATAATACCTGCTGCAATCGGTATGCCAGCTAATGTAAAGACTTGTACGAAAGGACTGCTTGCTGCAGACATTTCATACCAAGGATTAATGCATAAAATAATGACTAATGCCCCGATATAAAAGAGTAAAATTCGGAGTGGAATTTTATTAATGGCAGAAGGGATATTTTTCTTTGGATCGGCCGTTTCCGCTGCAGAAACACCGACTAATTCGACCCCAACAAAAGCGAAGACAACCATTTGGAAAGCCATTAGGAAGCCGTATATGCCGTTAGGGAACAGTCCACCATGTGCCCAAAGATTATTTATTGATACTGTGCCAGAGCTTGTTTGGAAGCCTGTGAATAGCATGAATAATCCAATAATTATCAAGGCAACGATTGTGACAACTTTAATAAGTGCAAACCAAAATTCGAGTTCCCCGAATAGTTTGACAGTCAATAAATTGAGAAATAATAGAATGACTAGACAGCCGATAGCAGGTACCCATTGCGGAATATTAAACCAATAGTTTGTGTAGACACCAACGGCAATAATGTCTGCCATTGCGGTCATAATCCAGCAAAACCAATAAGTCCAGCCAGTGATGTAGCCTGCCCAAGAGCCGATGTACTCTGTAGCGAAATCTGTGAAGGAAGTATAGCCTGCGTTTGATAATAATAGTTCTCCTAACGCTCGCATAACAAAAAATAAAGCTGTTCCGACAATAAGATAAGCCAAAATAATAGAAGGTCCTGCTAAAGCAATCGCTTTACCTGCACCTAAAAATAAGCCTGTACCAATGGTGCCTCCAATGGCAATCAGTTGCACATGGCGATTTTTTAAATCACGTTTTAATTGTTGTTGTTCCACGTTCATTCCCCCATAGGTTGCGTAGAAGCGGTAACTGGAAAATAAAAAGAGACTAGTAGCGACACTAGTCTCGTAAACGTCAGAATAACAATACCCATGTTCGAAAGTTCGGTTCGTTAAAAATAAATACAACATTCGTGTGGTATAGCTTTCATGATGAAAGTTGATATTACTCCTCTGTCCTTTTGCCTGAGATAGTGAACCCTTCGGCGACGCAATTTGCGCTCTCTCCAGAAATGCTCCTGCTATAGTTTGATCCATAGCATTCATAGCTTCATTTATACATTATTTTAAGATATTATTTATCCTAACAATGACTAGGGAATAATTCAAGGGGAATTTTCTGTTGTTTACAACAAAAAAGAAAAATTAAGATTAGGTTACGCAATTTGTTACGAAAGATAGTAATTTTAAACATATAGTATTTCTTCTAACTAGTATGTTTTAGTTATAGGTAAAAAATGACATAAAATAAAATAGATGTTATATTGAGTTTGGCGTCTTCGTGAGATTGTTTGTTCCTTGAAATGTGTGGGATAAAACAACCGTTTGTTATAGGAGGATACAATAATGAGATTTTTGTTTATTAACCGCAGCTTTTTTTCCATGTGGTTATCACAATTAAGTTCTATTTTAAGTAGTCGATTGAGAGAGTTAGTGATCCCTTTATTAGTCTTAGGGATGACTCATTCCCCATTAATAGTAGGGTTTGTAGCCCTTTCACAACAACTGGGCGTAATCTTATTGGCTATGCCTGTAGGAACTTGGGTGGAACGACAAAATAAACGGACAGTCATGATTATTGCCCATTCTCTTACTACCATCTGCTTGTTTGTATTAGCTTTTTTCGTTTTTCAACAGTCTATTAACAGCCTTTTTATCGCGTTCTTGTTGTTTTTAATAGGCGTTTTAGGTCTTTTAAGTAGCACGGCATTTAATGTGATGATTCCAGCCGTTGCCGGGAGACAAAATTTAATTCATGCCCATACGAGTATAGAAGGTGCTGATGCAGTAAGTACGCTGATTGGGCCGATGCTCGCAGGGTTTTTATTTGCTAAGATGGGTGCTAGTTTTACTTTACTACTATGTAGCATACTATCAGTTATTGCCTTCATATTTATTTACACGATTCGCTATGAAGAACAGATTCCTAAAAAGCACAGTAATGATTTAACGATGACTGATAAGATAAAAGATTTTTTAAAACGTTCATCGGAAGGGTTTACTTATCTTTTTGCAAACGCTGCTCAACTCATTAGTACGATTGCGATTTGTGTTTTAGGATTTATCACTGTTTTTATCCCGTTAACCGTCATGATCCATGCCAATCATACATTAAACTTATCACCTGAACGTATCGGGCTATTATTATCATTTGCAGGTGTAGGAAATATTGTCGGTGTCATTATTTTAAAATGGTTGAAAAACCCTAACTGGATTCCATTTTTAAGTTTACTACTTATCATTTCTGCAACTGGCATCCTACTTGTTTTCATTACAACTAACTTTTGGTTATCTTGCGCAGGGATGTTTGTCTTTGATGGTGCCTTATCCATGGCATTTGTACTACAAGCAGCTGTTCATCAAGGTGTGACGCCAGATGAAGCACTTTCAAGAATTCGAAGCGCTACATATGTATTGGGTGGAATAATTGCGATGTTCGCTTCTTTTCTTTCAGGCGCCATTACACAGTATGCATCGACAACTACAGCACTAGGCTTTGGCATTTTGTTACTCATATTAACAGCACTCTATATGATGCGCTATCGGAAACATAGTATGCAGATAGACAAGCTTCAGCCGCTTTATTTAAATAATAATTTTAATCAATAGGGGATAAGGGTTGAAAGATATACCATGGAACTATTTATGTTGTCGTTTATATTAAAAATTTTTGAACTAAGGAGTAGGGAAACGGTGCTTGTGAAAATACACAATTACGACACAATCTTAGTTGAATTCATACAGTTTGAAAAATTGCTAATAGAGGCATGATAAAGTTAGTCGTTAGACAACTACTATTATATAGAAGAAACTCTGAAAATTAGCAAAAAGAATCCATCCCCAAAGCATGGGATGGATTCTTTTTTGTGCGAAATAGAAGCATCTAAAAACGTAGTTGCTACTCTGAAAAAAGGACTAGTTAAAATAGTCGCATTTGCCTTATTGTATTCGCATTGTTTATTATTTTTTTGTTTTAATTTTACCAGTCCAATTACGGAAGCCGCCTTCAAGCTGGTAGATTTGATTGTAACCACGTTTTTTTAGGTAAAGAGCAGCACGCGCGCTACGGCCTGTATTTTGACAGTATAAGTATACTGGTAAATCTGGGCGAATTTCTTTATGACGTTGACGTAATGCTGTAGAAGGAACGTTACGAGCACCAAGAATATGACCTGCATCAAATTCCTTTTGTTCACGCACATCGATTAACTGTGCTTTTCGGTAGCCTTCAATAAATTGTTCTTGTGTTAAGTTGGTTACGGCTTTTTTTAGTCGCATCGCATTAATAGCGATGTATGCAATTGTAACTACTAAAAGTACACCAATTGTGATAAGTATATCCAATTTCTTCTTACCCCTTTCTATCTTCTTTATTATTATAAAAGATGCGCTAGCGATAGTCCAATGAGTTTGATAAAATTAACTAGATTGTGGCTAGAAA
>Ga0213825_1000667_pt1 | contig 24854 bp, 20 predicted proteins | sample MC6MC0900MG_FD_179896 | JGI IMG/M metagenome (GOLD analysis project Ga0213825, IMG submission 179896) | Enriched soil aggregate microbial communities from Iowa State University, Ames, United States - MC6-MC0900-MG | ecosystem: Environmental > Terrestrial > Soil > Unclassified | place: USA: Iowa... | reverse complement strand
GTTGAAACGTTCGGGGAACAGGGCGACCACCGACGCAATGTTGATGATCGTGCCGCGCCCGGCGCGGGTGAACGCCGAGGCGGCTGCGGCTGCCAGCCGGGTCAGCGTGGTGACGTTCAACTGGATCAGTTGCTCCAGCACCTCGGGATCGGCGTTGGCCAGCAAGCCATTGACTGCCACGCCCGCATTGTTGACCAGCAGGCTGATACTGGAGTCGCTGCGCAGACGTTGTTCAAGCTTGAGCACTTCATCCTTTTGCGTCAGGTCGGCCTTCAGGACTTCGACCTGAACGCCATGTGCGTCCCGCAGTTTGCTGGCCGCGGACTCCAGACGCTCCTGGTCGCGAGCCACCAGCAACAAATCAAAACCACGTGCCGCCAATCGCTCGGCATACACCGCTCCGATGCCGGAAGAAGCGCCAGTGACCAGCGCCGTGCCTTGGGATTTCGGGGAATTCATGACGATACTCCTGGAATGCGTGAGGAATGAGCGACCGCTGAAAAGCAGATGGCTTCAGTGGTGACTGAAATTATTATAGGCATAATCTCAAAGCAATATGATAGCCGTAATTTTCTATTTTCCGACGGAAAGGCCGTCCCCCTCCTGCGACGTTCAACGAAGCTGGAAGCAAAAAGGGCCGGTCAATGACCGGCCCCTTGGCGTTGAACAATCAGCTTAGTTCACTTCCAGCTTGTCGCGATTGCGATCCAGGATCGCCTTGCCGATACCCTTCACTTCCAGCAATTCATCCACGGACGCAAACGGCCCATTTGTTTCACGATAAGCAACAATCGCTTTCGCCTTGGCCTCGCCCACTCCCGCCAGTTCCTTTTGCAGAGTGGCCGCGTCGGCACCGTTCAGATCGACCTTTTGATTTTCAGAAGTGGCTGACACGTCCATCACCACAGGCGCCTTGTTCGCTTCGGAAGAAGCCAGAGGCGCAGCAATGGCGGCGATCGAGGCGCTGGTCAGCAGGGCAAAAATCAGGGAGTAGAAATATCCGGTACGCATAAGTGACGCTCCATCATCAATTGAGAAAGCAGCTTTTCCGAAGCTGCTCTCCAAACTTAGGCGATGATGGGAGCCTGTCAAAAACGTGTCCGTTACAGGATGTGAAACAATCAGGGTTCGAGCCGACGCTGCTGGTAGATCCAGTCGACGATCTCGCCGTCCGGGGTATAGCCGCTGACGGTTTCACGCAGAAGCTGGCGTACTCGCGAGTAGTCGTCGTTATTCACGGCAACGAGCAACTCGCTCAATCTGGCCTTCAACAGGTCCCAGGGCAGGTGATCCTCATTCGCCGTCATGATCATGGGATGCGGCGTCGCGGCAACATTGTCGCCAATCAGCAACTCCTCATAGAGTTTTTCACCTGGACGCAAACCTGTGAACTCGATCGAAATGTCGCCTTGAGGATTACGTTCGGAACGAATACTCAAACCGGAGAGATGAATCATTTTCTCGGCCAGCTCCACGATTCTCACCGGCTCCCCCATGTCCAGCACGAACACATCGCCGCCCTGCCCCATGGAGCCCGCCTGAATCACCAGTTGGGCGGCTTCCGGGATCGTCATGAAGTAGCGGGTGATTTTCGGGTGGGTGACCGTCAGCGGACCGCCAGACTTGATCTGACTGTGAAACAGCGGGATTACCGAGCCGGACGACCCCAGCACGTTGCCGAAACGAACCATGGTAAAGCGGGTCTTGTTGACCCGGGACACGTTGGCCTTGTCGCCGAACAAAACCGGCGCAACCTCATGACTCAAAGCCTGAAGCGTAAGCTCCGCCAGGCGTTTGGTACTGCCCATGACATTGGTTGGACGGACGGCCTTGTCGGTCGAGATCAGTACAAAATTCGAAACGCCCGACTGTAACGCCGCCTGCGCCGTATTCAGCGTACCGATTACATTATTCAGCACACCTTCGGCGATGTTGTGTTCAACCATCGGGACGTGTTTATACGCAGCTGCGTGGTAAACCGTATCGACCTTCCAGGTTTTCATCACATCCAGCAGTTTGTCCTGATGCCGAATGGATCCCAGGATAGGCAACAGCCTGACGGGGACAGACTCGCGGCAACCCCGTAGCTCCAACTCCGACAGGATGCTGTAGAGATTGAATTCACTGTGTTCGAAAAGAATCAGGGTTGTCGGTTCCAGAGCAAAAATCTGCCGACAAAGCTCCGATCCGATCGACCCGCCTGCACCTGTCACCATCACAACCTTGAACCTTACGCAGCGTTCAAGCAGATCCGGCTGGGCCGGTATGGCATCCCGACCAAGCAAATCGGCGATATCGACTTCCTGGATATCTTCGACCTTTACCCGACCACTGGCCAGATCCGTGACGTTCGGAACGCTCCGGACATGAAGAGGGAAACCTTCCAGCAGGTTGAGGATTTCCCGACGCCGGGCACGTGTCGAGGAAGGGAGAGCGAGCAGTATTTCCTGCGCGCCGGTAACATCTATCATTTGCTGAATGTGCTTCGGTTTGTAAACCTGCAGGCCCGAAATCGACCGGTCGGCAATGCTCGAGTCATCGTCGATGAACGCAACAGGACGCATGGCACGTCCCATTCGCAAGGCTGCAACCAGCTGATTGCCTGCAACGCCAGCGCCGTAGATTGCCACTTTGGTCAACCCGTCATCACGAGACGTAAATGGCACATGCTGTGCCGCGGTGAACCAGTCCCCCATGAAGTAATGCCGCATGCACAGTCGCAGCCCACCGATGATGACAAGGCTGAGCCACCAATAGTTGAAAACAATGGATCGCGGAACCACAGCCTCATGGTTGCTGTACCAGTAAACGACAAGAGCAAGAAAAAGTGACGAAAGGCTGACGGCCTTGATGATGGCGATCAATGCATCGTTGCCAAAATAACGCATCACTGCACGGTACATGCCAAAGCGAATAAAAAGAGGGATCGCGATGACGGGAGCGCAAGCGAAAAGCCAGAGATGCACCTTCAGCGGGTTGTACATATCGTCGATACCGAGGCGGACGATAAAGGCTAACCACAGCGCTCCCCAAACGAGAACGACGTCAGTTGCGACCTGTATCAGCCTCTTCTTGCGCCGTGGCAAGCCCAGCAGAAAAGATCGTATTTTATCCATCAGCATAATGGCTTAATGCCCACTCCTTTTGCCCGGGTCAGCAACCCACATTGTAACCGTCCATCGTGACTCAGGTTGAGATGAAACTGCATAAACCATCGGTAGAGAACGAACCCACCGTATCGCCTGACGCCCGACTAACAAATGTAACCTTTGATGCGTAAATTGTCACATCCTGTAGAGAAGGGGGCGGCGAAAAGTGGAAATGAAATTGAGCGACTCAAGGACATCGGCTACACTCGTGTAATTCCAAAGAATCATTCTCAAACAATCGTAGTTATTAATTACCAGTCAACAACAAGAAATCAGACACTTTTCAGAAAACAAAATCTAAAAAGAACTTGTTGCACAAGAGATATCATGACCAAGAATCTTACTCCCCCCCCACAAGCCGTTACTGCAGAACGCAGGAGCGCTCTGAAAGGACAGCTTCCGACTGTCATATGGCTGACCGGTTTGAGCGGAGCTGGAAAATCGACTATCGCAAATGCCCTCGAACTCGAACTTTCAAGAAAAGGCCGGCACACCTATTTGCTTGATGGAGACAATGTAAGACTAGGCCTATGTAATGACCTTGGATTCGGCGATAGCGACCGAGAAGAAAACATCCGAAGAATATCAGAGGTAGCAAAACTCTTTCTGGATGCTGGCCTGATAGTTATTACTGCTTTCATCTCCCCCTTCCTGCGGGACCGAGATCTGGCTCGGAGTGTAATAGGTAGTGAAAACTTTATCGAAGTTCATATTGATACTCCCTTGGCCGAATGTGAACGAAGAGATCCGAAAGGTCTTTATGAAAAGGCAAGACAAGGACTCATCAAGAACTTTACCGGCATCGACTCTGCGTACGAAGCCCCACCCAACCCCACACTCAAAATAAACACCCTTGAAGAAGGGCTGGACACTTCGATCGGGCGAATCTTGGAAATACTGGAAAAAAATCAATCAAGATGAAAACTTTCGCGATTATCGGAGCGGGATTCAGCGGAACTGTTGCAGCTATTGAATTTCTGAATCGAGCACAGGACAAAGCCAATCTGATTATCATTAATCGTTTGGGTCTAATGGCTCGCGGACTCGCTTATGGCACCAACAGCCCACAACATCTCTTGAATGTTCCCGCTGGCAACATGACCGCTCTCGTAGACGATCCGGATTCTTTTTTAGAGTATTGCCAGGCACAAGATCCAACAGTAACCGCTAGCTCTTTCATTTCCCGAAAGATATATGGCGAATATCTTGAATCATTGCTAAAAGATGCAATCAAGCGCGCTGAACATCGAGTAAAAACAATCCAGATAATTGCAGAAGTCACCAGACTGCAAATAAGTGATTCAGCAGCGATGATTGAACTCGACTCCGGCGAATTAATTCAAGCCGACCACGTAGCTCTCACCTTTGGACACTTTCCGCCCAGTACCCCGCCCGGATTGGAGCCCATCACCGGTACACACCATTATCACCGAGACCCTTGGGAGCAATCTCCTGGTCTGCCGGTTGATAAAAATGCTTCGATACTCCTCATGGGCAGCGGACTGACAGCTGTAGATGTCGTTACAAACTTGATGAAATCGGCCCATGCCGGAAAAATTTACATGCTCTCGCGGCGCGGCCTTCTACCCAAGGCGCACCGTGTATCTAGGGGGCATGCCTCGGCAAGCACGCGAATTAAAGATCTTCTTCTTGAGGCCACCCCCTCAACCCTTGAATACCTCAAGATCCTGCGAAAGGAAATCAGCTTCAAATCGAAGGAAGGAGTCGACTGGCGAGATATTATCGGGTCTATTCGCCCCATCACGGCAACGCTCTGGAAACGCCTTCCCGACGCCGAACGCCGTAGATTCCTGCGTCATGTCCAAAGTTACTGGGATGTTCATCGCCATCGAGTCGCCCCTGAAACGTATCGCGTATTTGAAGAAGCCTTGAAAAGTGGCCAGCTTGTACCTATTGCCGGGCGGATCGAATCGATCACTCTGGAAGACGGTCTCATTTCGGCACGAGTGAGCGAGCGGCGGAAGGAAAGGAAACGGGACCTGTCAGTTGATCTCGTTGTTAATTGCACCGGTCCGACGTCGAATCTGAAAAAGATCTCGAACACACTGATCAAGCAACTGCTGGACGATGGCTTGATTCTTTCAGACAGTTTGGGCTTGGGCGTTTGCGTCGACGAGCATTACTCCCTAAAAAACAGACTCAACCAGACAAATCAACGATTAAGTTATGTTGGCCCAATGCTCAAGGCCGAACACTGGGAGCTGACGGCAGTGCCAGAACTGCGCGAAGCAGCGCGAGCTGTCGCAATAAGCGTCTGGGGTTGCTTTCAAAAACAGGAGAAATGACCGCTTAACGCTCATCATGACAATGAAAATAAAAAGGGTGACCATAGGTCACCCTTTTTATTGGCGTTACACGGAATCAGGCTTGAGCACTTTCATCGATCCACTTGCAAAGGCGATGCACCCCTTCTTCTACCATCACTTTTGGAGACCAATTCAACACTTCTTTGGTTTCTTCAATGGTGCAAGATGCGTGACGAACATCACCATGGCGATATTTGCCATTAATGTGGTGTGCGGGCGCATTGTAGTAACTAGAGATGATGTCCGCCAACTGAGCGATACTTGTAGCTTTGCCTGAGCCGACATCAAATGGCTTGCTCGTGCCATCGGAATGAATAGTCGCGGCAAAAATGGCGTTTGCCACATCGTCGATGAATACGAAATCACGAATAATTTCGCCATCCTCGTACACAGGAATGCTATTTCCTTCTTTAGCTACACGACCGAAAAAAGGAACAATCCCGGTGTAGGGATTACTCAACGACTGTCCTGGACCGTAAACGTTCTGCAGACGCAGAATCACTGGTTTAACGCCAAGCGCGAGGCACCACGAGCTCAGGACATGTTCCTGGGCAAGTTTGGTAGCACCATAAACACTGGTAGGGTCAGGATTTGTCGTGTGAGAGTTGAATGGCAATGCCTTGAGACCGGGGAAATCCCACTCGGCACGTTCCAATTGTCCGCGGGAACGCTGACCCGGGTAAGAAATCTCGCCATTGGCGCCCTTCCAGGAGCCTTCGCCGTAAACAGCGCGGCTGGAGGTCAAGACAATACGCTCAGGCAGGGATTCTGGATGATTGCGAACCAATGCATCCAGCATCTGGGTAGTCCCGGTCACGTTCACATGTGCATGCCGGCTAGCCTCCAACAGGGACTGGCCAGTACCTGTTTCTGCTGCCAAATGAATGACTACATCGGGGGCAAAGCCATGCAGAACACGATTCCAATCTTCCGGAGAAGTGACATCACCCTTGACAAACTCTACGCGCGAATCGAGTGCTGTCGGGCGTTCTTCGGTCGGATGCACCTGAGGGTGGAGATTATCGAAAGCAACAACTCGACTGAATTGCCCGGCCAACATAGAAGACATGGCACAGCCGATAAAGCCTGCGCCGCCGGTAACTAGACATGTCTTGCTCATTCACTACTCCTGATTTTGATTCGAAAAATTTACTTCGCGTCCTGCACAACCATGGAGATCTTGCCCAGGTTCAACTGAGCAGACGCCTCCATATTTACAAAGCTGACCTCGCCGGAATCCACCGTGGAGGTAAAGCTCAAAAAGAGATCATTATCCCCTTGCGCGTAGCGCTCGGCAAACTCCACCGGTCGCCCTTGACTCATGGCTTTGATCTGGAGGGTGCCAGGTGCGCTTGCGCTCAAGGAGACTCGCAATGTCCTCAGCCCTTTCGAGGAGTCTTTCCACGATAAACTGAAGGGCCCCTTCAAATCAGGACTACCACTGGTCGTCAAAGTAGACGAGTCGTTCGCCGTTTCGACACGAGCGCCGTCACTGACGGCTCGATCGAAAGCATTCGCGGAAAGCCACAGATTGCTCTCACTGAGAATGTTATCGAGATGCCGCTCTGTCATGACGTACAACACGACATCAGGGTGATACTTATTGATCAGTGCCGGAACATTCGGGGCAAGCGACTGATTATCGATGTTATGCCGCACTTGAATCGTTTCGTAAAATGCGGATTGCAGATAAACCGACAGCGAGTCTCCCATCGAATCGCGCAAGACCAACGCCCTCAGGCGGTTTTTTGCCGATTCGTTCCGGGTATTTCTTGGCAGATCCAACAAACCCGTATTTGTACTTCCCGGAACAATCTGAGTAGCTCCCCCCTCACCCACGATCGCAAAATCAGGCAAAGCGGATTTCAGCTTCGGCGTCGTCCACGGGTTAGCTTCAGGAAGACTGATCATGGCCTTGAATTCACTGGCATGGTTTGGATTCACCACCGCACCCTCAGCTTCGGGCACATACAAATCCTTGAACGCTGGATTCATGGTGCTCAGCTTTTTGCTGATTTCTCTCCACCCCACCCACGCGCCGAAATCCGTCCAGTGGCTATTGAAAGGAGAGTAGGTATCAGCAACAGAGCGAGCCTCGCGGAGGCTCGGGCGCAAATCAACCAAGGGCAACGCCTGCGGAGCATTCAACAGTTGATCGAACGTATGAACACCAACTCTCCCATCAGCCCAGGAGGGAAGCTTATCGGGATAGATCGACCACTTGGCCGGAGCAACAACAAATAGCATCGGAATATTTCGATGAGCCAGCCATTGCTGCTGTCCACCTATGGTACCGGCCCACGCAGCTAGCTCGCTTTCGTTGTAATTCCTGCGACCGAGGGCTTGGGCCATATTCTTGTTGAATAAATCTCCGAGAAATACCCATCCATCCCTGCCAACGACAGCGATAGCTTTATCATTGGTAGTGCCGAGGGCATATAAAAAGCTGGAGTAACCCTCTACTGCACTGTTCCACAGCGGCGTTGTCCGTCGAATCCCATCTTTCAAATTCGCCCATTCAGACGGGTGCTTCACTATTGTCCTGATGGCCGGCAGGAACTGCGGAGAGAACATCACCGCGATACCTGGCAAACACAGAGCCAACATAAAGATTCCAATAATGACTCGCGAAGAAAATATTGATCTCATATATCAAAACCGGAAGTAAAGAAAGGGACTATAGGCTCCGGATAGAACCTTCATGCTTGCAAGCACAAAGAGTGCACCTAGCCCAAAAACGCCTACAACAAGTCGGTGATTCGATGACAGGCGATCCCTTAGCGAGGTATAGATCGGGAAGCTCAATACCGCCCCGACAACCAATGCCAGCAACAGCCCGTTACTCATATACTCGGCTACGACAAAGTTCTCGGGCCCCGAACGCAGGTTCAACATCAACGCACTCATGTGGAAAGCATGTTCGAATGTTTCCGAGCGGAACAATACCCATCCAAAAATAACGACTGCCAATGTATAAAGCCAACGCAATACCACGGGAATCCCGCGATTCTCCATGTTGGTGAAGCGCTCAATAACAAGGAACAAACCATGCCACAGTCCCCACGCAACAAAAGTCCACGAGGCGCCGTGCCACAACCCGGTCAAAATGAAAACAGCCATGAGGTTCACATAGGTGCGAACCGGGCCGGAACGATTTCCGCCCAAAGGGACATAAACATAGTCTCGAAACCAACCCGACAGCGTCATATGCCACCGGCGCCAGAAATCACGGATAGAGGCGGCCTTGTAGGGATAATTAAAGTTTTCCGGAAAACGAAAGCCCATCATCAAACCCAGCCCGATAGCCATATCGGAATAAGCCGAGAAGTCGAAATAAATCTGTAGTGTATAACTTGCCGCCCCCAACCACGCTGTTCCGAAATTAAGTTCCGACGCAGGTAACGAAAATATCGCATCCGCCGTGATTGCAAAGGTGTCCGCCAGCAACACTTTTTTGGCAAAGCCGATAACGAATCGAGTGATCCCCTCAACCACCATATCGGGATTTACGGACCTATCAGGCAACTCAGCCGCAATGTCGCGGTACCTGACAATAGGACCGGCTATCAACTGAGGAAACAACGACTTGAACGTCCCGAAAATCAACAGACTTTTAGTAGCTTGAATGGTGCCACGATACACATCAACCAGATAACTAATACCCTGAAATACGAAAAAGCTGATCCCGAGAGGTAAAAGAACCGAAATAACTGGAACCGCAGAAGGATTTCCAAATTTCTCAGCAATAATATTGATGTTCTGGGTAATAAACCCGATATACTTAAAATAACCCAGCACCGACAAATTAAAAAACAGACCAAGGATGAGCACCATTCTTGCGACTTTATTGGCCTCACTATCCTCGCCCGGCTTTCGATATCGATCAATCAAATAGCCGAATGCAAAGTTACCCACTATCGCGGCAACAAGAATCCATACTCCCTTGGCATCACCCAGGTAATAAAAGAAAAGACTCGCCCCCAAAATCAATATATTTCGCAGATGATGACCGACCAACTTGTACGCTATCAAAAAAACAGGCAAGAATAAAAAAATAAACAAATAAGAACTAAAGACCATATTTTACTTCTCAGTTGGTGACGACGACAAATAACGTCCACACAGAATTGCGACACCGCAACCTAAAAGCAAATTGTCATTTTTTTAGTATCCGGCGATGAAAGCCCCTTAGCACAGCCATCATTCGTGGAAACCTGAACGCCAGTGAGCGCTTCAAGGAAATCATCACACCTCCTGTCAATCTTGCAGTCTTGGCAATTTGCATTTGCTCACGCAAGTCTCCGGTTGGAAAGCAACTGGAGAGCGCCTGTAGTTTGTACTCAAGCTTGACATAGTTTTTAGCGGCTTGAGCGGGGGTCATTATACAGCGACTCAGATAGCCCGAATCCTGAGCACAATAAGTGATCAGCCGCTCAATGACATGAGGGAGATCCCCATCCCCATATTGCTTTTCATCGAAATCACTCCACTGCCAATCATGTTGGAAAAGCTGCTGGAGTGCCTCCGGTCTAAACCAGAACATAGACCCATAGGTAGCAATAGGCGTCTCACTATCAAGAGGAACATTCAATCCCAATTTCTGCGCAACAGATACCGCTCGCTCACGATTAAGAAACCAGCCATGTCCAAGCGTAGGGTAACCAATATGGACTGCAGGGGGCATTGCGATACCGACCCAAGGCTCCTTTTCAAACATGCCGAGCACATTCTGGACGTACGCCGTACTTCCCAATAGATTCTCGAATAGGTGGCGTTTGAACATCGAAGCTCGCGACCAGCCATCCTGAGGTGATTTCTTGCTATGCAATCTGCAAACAAGATCATAACCACCATGGAGAACGATCTCGCGACAAGTGATCAGCAAGGCTGATGTATCTCTTCCAAAGTTAGACTTGCAAACCAAAACTTTAAAATCTTCAAAAGCTTTCAATCTAAAAAAAACTTCAATATCAGCCTTTTTGCCGACATCATCCGTTGTAATAAATAAAGAAAAGCCAGCTGGAATATTCTTAACATATGAAAACATCTCATCCAGCATGTCAACATAGTAGACATGAGCAATGACAGCTATCTTTCTGGCCGAATACTCATTTGACTTAGCGGACGAAAACTCGTCAGACAGAATACTTAACTGCTCAAGATTAGAATAAATCGTGCGCAAAGGCGTTGTTCTGACTAAATTTCGCCAGATCAGACTCTCATCATAGTCAGACTCTTTCCGAACCAGATCCAGAGCACGCTTTACATCAATAGCTTCACTTTCAAGAAAGCCCGGATCATGAAAAAATGGGCGCCGCTTCAATATCGGCGAGCGTTTCTCAATCGTAAGATCTATTTCAGAGAAAACCGGGTGGTCCGTATTATACTCTTCAGGATCAAGGTATACGGCGTCCTGGAATCCCAACTCACGAAAATACTGAGTAAACCGCCCTTCATGCTTTAATATCGAATCCTCATAAGACTTGATCATCGGCATCTCAGACCAATACTTATAAAAACCCTCGGAGCATAACATCTTACGCTTAACAGCAATAAAGTGCGATTGGATGTGAAACGGTAATATACCGGTACCTGTAAACGGATTAGGTGAAACTTCGTTATGTGCTGAGACACCCCAAAAATCGACACGAGGCTTATCCATCGCGTCAAACATTTCAGAAAACGGGAAGACCGGCGCGAAGAACGTATAATTCAGGAACAGAGCCTCGTCATATTTCCTGAGTTCGTCCCAACCGAACCTTTCAATCCCCTCCTTGTAAGCCCATACATCGAATCCAATATTCTCTCGACTGTAGACCACATCAACAACGTCTTCGACCTTGCTCAATGATTCAGACGCTATCTTGGAGTTGGAGACAAAAATTATGGTTTCCACATGCGCGCGAAGCATACGAAGCTTGTAGACAATATATTCATCTACAATTCCGTCCTTATCATAAAAAAGATAAAAAGCAACTCTACGCATTTTCAGTAAGATTCCATTAGTTTTGCCAATTCCACTTAGATGCCAGCACATCTTCAAATTAGAAAGATGGCGATGAAATCATCGCCATCTTCTTTCCACGTTACGACTTGGCTCTAAACAATGCCACGAAACGGCTGAAAATTCTTCGCTGGATAGACAACTTCGCCCGATCCACCCAACGCAAGCGCGTCAGAATATCAGCCCCACCCATAAAAGAGTTCAACTTATCATTGACAAGGCGCGCCTGATCCAAAGCTCCCATCCTTTCACGAAATGTTCCACCTGGCAAGAAGGTCACGAGTTTCTCGTGCAACTCTCGAGACTGCTCCAACCACTCGACCGGAGCAACATGACTATTGTTCGCTCTAGAATAATTATCCACTCGACCGCACACATCTTTCGCCGTGCCCAACCAATGAATTTGAGACAATATATTGCCGTTCGGCAAGAGCGAACCAAGACGCTGAAGTTTGTACTCCAACTTGGTATAGTTGATGGATGCGAGATTTGTATTAATAACGCATCGCATGTGATACCCCTCACTCATAACGGAGTAGCCCAACAAACGCTCAAGCACATGGGCCAGTCCCCCGTCTACATGGTTAGGCTCCGGAGGGAAGTCGGACCACTTGAATGGGTACGTCGAGATTTTCTTGATAGCTTCAGGACGGAACCAGAACATTGTCCCGTACGGCGCCATCGGCGTCGAATCATCAAACGTGGTAGTTATACCCAGCTTTTCTGCCCATTTTGTTGCCGGCTCACGATTCTCGAACCACGCATGACCCAAGGTTGGGTAGGCGATATGAACCACCGGAGGGAAAACCATCCCGAGGTTTTCATTTTTTTCGAACAGAGCAATAACTCGCTTCACATAACCAGGGCTATGCAACAGGTTATCGAACATGTGCTGCTTGAACAGCAACGCCATATTGTGTCCATTCTGCGGCGACTTCTTGGAGTGAACTCTGCAAAGATAGTCGTATTCACCCGACAGCAGGACATCACGAAGCGTCATGAATAGCGACCCCATGTCCCTGCCGCGATTCTCCTCCACGACGCGCACTTCGAACTTGTTTACATTGTACTTAAGCAGCGCCAGTTCGATATTTTTTTTCTTTTGCTCGCTGCTGGTCGTAATATAAAGGTCATACTTGTATGGGATATTAGTGACATACGACATGGTCTCTTCGAGCATATCGTCATAATACAAATGTGCCAATACAGCAATGCGACGAGGCTTTTCAGTCAAATCCTCATAATCTTCCCCAGGCAGCACTTCAAGCAAATCCATATTTGTATGGAGTGTGCGCGGCTGGGTACTACGGACGACGTTTTTCCAGATGAGAGAAGTATCGTAATCACTATCCTCTTCTACTCTTTTCATGACCCCTTTCAAGGTCATCGCATTCTGCTCCAGAAAAATCGGATCGTGAAAAAATGGTCGACGTTTCAGGATCGGGCAACGATCATCGAACATCATCTCAAGACTTTGGAAAGATGAGTATTCGGTGGGATAGTTTTCGACAGGAAAGGTAACTTCAAAACTGAAGCCGCAGTCACTGAAATGTTTGGTAAATCGAGACTCATGCTGAAGAATTGAGTCTACATATGAATTAATCATTGGCATTTCACGCCAATATTGCTTGAACTCCGGCGACATAAACATTTTCTTGCGCACTGCTATCCAGTGCGAATTCAAATGAAGTGGCAGTTCATCACGACCCGTGAATGGGTTAGGGATCATGGCCTTGTGGGCTGTGATTCCCCAGAAGTCACAATCCATCTCATCCATTTTTTCAAATGTTTCAGAAAATGGAAATATTGGACCAAAGAACGTATAGTTCATCAGAATCAGTTCATCGTATTCTTCCAGCTTTTCGAGACCAAAAGTCTCCATAGCCTCTTTATACCCCCAAACATCAAACCCGATGTTTTCACGGACATAAACGATATCGACGACATCTTCAAGCTTCTTTCTCGACTCAACAGTCAACATAGAGTTAGAAACTACAAAAATAGTGTCAACACTCTTCTTCAGAGAGCTCAGCTTATGAGTAACATAGTCATCAACCTGACCCTGCTCATCATAAAAAAGATAGAACAATACGCGCTTCATAAACCCACCAATTAAACCAGACTTAATTTTTTGATACCGAGAATATCTTTTTCAACAACCATTTTCTGCTGCCTGTTAGCGCCAGAAGGAGTGAATGATTTTTCTGCACTTCTAGCAATTGTTCCTTTACAACCTCTTCGCTAGCCGACACAACACCAAGCTTATTAGAAACGTCCTCCAGGGAAGCAGAGAGTCGTGATATTTCCGTTTGGCTGTCAGAAAGCGCTTCTTCTAATTTTTTCTGCACATCCCTTAGTTCATTCAACTCACTGTGTTGAGCGAAGAACACATTGTTATGGTGCAGTCTAAGCTCATCAAGTTCTGTTTTTTGTGCAACTTTTTCTTCGTCGTACTTTTCAATTACTTTTCTTACCGCCTCTCGCATGGGCGTAGAAAAAAGTGACAGCATCTCCGAGAACTGGGACTCGGCGCGCTCGATTGCCGACCAATAATCATCCTTCAAATCATTACAAATTGAATATACCCGCTCAGCCAATGAGACTGTGCCACCCTCCACATCACTGAGACTATGGTGATGGTGGCGGTTTTCTGCACCAAGATAGGTGTCTACTTCCTGAGTGGCTTCTGCCAGCGAGATTGGCCAAACCAGACCCAACTCAGTCGCGACACGCTCAATGCCAAACGCCCAATTGTCCAGCAGTTGATCATAAGTAATGATCGACCGAGTCACATTCCGCGTTGCTCTTTCTGACTCGAAAAAATACTCAAGCCACAGAATCTCGGTATTGGTGGGGCCCCACTCATTTTCCCCAACCATTCGCGCGACAGAGTTCACGACCTCCTTGGGGTGACGAGTAACCAAGAGTACACGAGGTGAAATATTCAATGACTCAAGTACTCTCAACCACAGAGGAACGATCCTGCACATCCTGGGCTCTTTGATAACCCAAAGCATCTTGTCACTGTATTCTCGACGAACGAGCTCAGTCAGTTCTTCTTGTGCACGATGCGTTTCTGGACGCTCCAGCCAACCCTCAGGCATCTCGCTAATATCAAACCACGTGCGTCCAAGCGCTTCCAGCAACCGTTCATGAATAGCTAATGCATCAGCACTTTCAAAAAAACCCTTGGGATTGGGTTTCGCAGCTGGCAACAAGTTACCTGACAGTTCCGCCCCCCGCAGGTTAAGTACTCGAGTGACTGCGGAGGTGCCACTTCGAGGCATCCCCAACACTAAAATCGCCGTAGGATTATTCATGATGGAAGTCCGATGCCTCAATAGAAGAGAACCACAAGTCGGGAGCGTCAACCAGGTCTGTCAATCCGGTAGACAGACGCGCAGGATTGGGAAGCACTCTAAACATTCCGATGTCTATCTTTCTATCCAGAAACTGCTCCTGGCCATCCAATTCTGCCAATACACCCGCATTCAGGAAATACATTGCAGGCATTAACTGGCACACAAAAGGGAACACAGCCTTAACCCGAGTGCCTTTATCTATCGTTTGGATTGCCTGCTGTGTTGTAGAGCTAACTGCACCACCAAGTTCTAATCCGGAGGTCGTTCGAATCATCATCCCGAATCTGACTCGCGCCGCTTGCTCCGTGAATTCCGCGACATAAACGAAATTATATTTTTCACCTTCCTGAATTACGTTTACCCGCTGTCCATCTAACGTTTCAATCTGAGCATTACTAATAGATACGCCATGGGAACTGTAGCTTATAGTACTTTGAGGCGTCATACCCTCATCATAGTAAGCCTGCTCTTTCTTTTCGACGTCCCTCTTGGCGTTTATTACCAACTCCGAATCTACTCGATCGGCAGCCGAAATATGTTTATCAACAGTCGGCGCGTCATCAAACATCTGCAACTTTATTTCTTGTCTGAGGCTGGCAAGCGCGTCGGCAGGAGAATAGATCAACTTGTGATATTTCGACACGACAGCTTTTGGACCACCGAGCGCAAGAACCTCTCCTTGGTCAATCAATATTGCACGATCACAAAGTTCTGTAACGATCCCGGCAGAGTGCGAAACAAACAAGATAGTCGAGCCTTCATCTCTCAATCGTTGAATTCGCGCAAAGCATTTGCGTTGAAAAGCCTCGTCACCTACAGCCAAAGCCTCGTCAACAATTAAGAGATCTGGACTCACGTTAATGGCTACTGAGAACGCCAGTCGAACATACATACCGCTGGAGTAACTTTTTACGGGTTGCTCAATAAATTCGCCAATGTCCGCAAATGCTGCGATAACTTCAAATCGCGAATCGATCTCTTCTTTGGATAGCCCTAGAACCGAGCCATTCAAATACACATTCTCTCGCCCGGTAAAATCAGGATTAAAACCTGCCCCGAGCTCCAGCAGCGCAGCAATACGTCCGTTGACCTGTATATTTCCCTGGGTTGGAAAAAGCGTGCCGCATATCAACTGTAACAGTGTCGATTTGCCCGAACCGTTACGCCCGACTATCCCAAACGTTTCTCCACGCTTGACCTCAAAGCTAATGTCTTTTAACGCATGAAACTCCCTGTACCAGTGACTTTTCTTACTGGCGGGAGATAGCATTTGAAGTAGCCGGTGGTGAGGCTTTTCATATACCGGAAAGCTTTTACTCAAGTTACTCACAATTACTGCAGAGTCAGAGCACATCGCCGAAGCCCCTCCGTGTAGCTGAAAACCATGTGAAGCCGACTAATGCAAAAAGCCCGCTGGCTAGCGCATACACCCCTAATCCAGACCAATCAGGCGTCCCTCCCCACAATGAAACCTCACGAGCCTGATCAATAATAAAGGTCAGTGGATTAAGCGAAAAAACAAACCGGTACTGCTCTGGAATGGCATTCACAGGAACGACCGCAGAAGACGTAAACAACAAGGCAGTGGAAAGCACACCGGTGATTTGACTGATATCCCTGATATAGACTCCCAATGCAGAAAGAAACCATCCAACGCCAAGCATCAGTATGACCAACGGAAAAAATACAATTGGCAAAAAAGCGATAGTCCAAGAAAACTGATGATCCACGACCAGCCTCAACAATATTAAAACAATTACATTCATCAGCGTATGAAACAACGCAGACACCACCATTGGCCAAGGCAGTATTTCAATTGGAAAAATCACTTTTTTTACATAGCTGACGTTACTCGTTATCAACATTGGTGCACGGGTAAAACACTCGGCAAAAAAACCGTGCACTATCAGACCGACAAACAGAATAATTGCGAAGCTGTTCACTGAGCCGCTCGGCTGAGGCCATCGACTATTAAGGATGCTGCCGAATGCAAAGGCATAAACACAGAGCATCAAGAAAGGGCTTAGAATGGACCACAACAATCCAAAACTCGCACCGCGGTAGCGACCTAAGACTTCACGCTTGCTAAGAGCAAGAATGAGCGAGCGATTACGAATGACAGAAGCGACTGGCGCTAAAATACTACCCTTAACTCTTCCAATAACACTGGCCATAGCAACTCCAAAAGCTTCGTAGCAAACCTAAAACAACCAATACACGCTAGAGGTTTTAATAAAACACCGTCAGGCCCTGGTCTAGCAACCGCCTTGCTTAAAAACTCAACAAGCGGTAAACATCTATATCTTTTTTAGCAACATTGCCACAAAGAGTGCAATATTCCCTCTGATCGTTTGTCGATAAACCCCGGAGCGCCTGAAAAAATAGTACCGTTTAAACAGCGAGGAAATTCGCGCTCGCTCGAAACACTCCAATGTGACCAAGTTCACACGTGGAATATTTTCTCGCTGTGACTCGATGGCTTTCAAATTACACCTATTCCATTCTGCCAAGCGCCCATCAAGCGTTTTTTTCAAACGCGACAGGCTGGAAAGCATACTGGAGTTTGCACCGATAATATTTTCCGAGTGTTGCCGATAACTCACGTAGGGTTCCGAGTCGTAATTAACTTGTCCGCCGCAGGCGGTAGCAAGAATATACAACCACCAATCATGCGAAACTATTTCCGAGTCAGGGGTTGATCCAGCAATGGCCCTTAGCGATTGGTTAAACACCATTGTATTTCCACCGGCAATGCTTTGAACTAACGCATTTTTAAAACCAGGAGGATACTTGAACAAAGGAGAACTTCCAATCCTGACTCCACTTTCATCCACCAATGCTGTTCGACCACAATAAAGACATGGTACTTTCGGCGAGTTGCGTTCCAACCAACTAATAGCTACAAAGAGCTTATCTGCAGCCCAGACATCATCCTGATCACAAAATGCGAAATAGTCGGCATTGATTTCTTTATTTTTCAGTAAGGAAATAAAATTCTTTGCGTAGCCTTCTCTTGGCCCAGACAGCACAAAGAAGCGCTCCGCACCAAATTTTTCCTGGTACGCGCGCAGAATTTCCAGTGTGAGGTCCTGCGACCCGTCATCGGAAGCATAAATGACCCAATTTTCATAGGTTTGATTGACAATCGAGTCAAGCTGCTCAGCGAGATACCGCTCCCCCTGATAGGTGCAAAGTAATATCGCGACCCTACCGTCCGTTTTTCTACCCGCCGTCACAGCTTCGTTTTCCTTGTCTGAAAAAGTACGACTCACCGGTTGCGGGCCGTTTTTTCTATGGAGCAACACGTTTTGCGGGGCAGCATATTCGGTACCTTCACAGGTCTTATCAAAAAAGAACGATGGTTTCTGTCAGCACGCGTCGAGCTTCCAGAAAGGAGAACTGAAGAGATTCCGGGCCATCGGGAGCACGAATGTCAGGTCCGAATCTTACCAAACACCTGCCTGGATCTCAAAAAAGTCACAGCCATGATCTGAATTTCCGATCCATTCCGGGATTTCTGTCAAGTCACGCCCCAAGAAAGTACGCGTCACCTTACCCGGCCAAGTAGAAGTCCATTTCAAAGCACTGCTGAATATCAGTAATTCCCCCAAAAAAACTCAATCTATTGAATTTTTACAACGGACAAAATCACTCATTACCTTTCTTGAGCCGCTCCGGCACCAAACTTCCAGACCAATAGAATGAGTGGAGAATAGGCGAGCACCAAACCAAAAAAGCCACCTCCCGAGCTGGCTACCCAAATTGAAATAGGTAGAAGCCAGAGAACATTTATGGCAGCAACAGCCAACGTCACCAGCTTATGGCTTTTGAAGCGTCTGGAGGCATTTTGATAAGCGTGGCTGCAATGAGCTTGATAGACTTTTTCGCGACGAAAAACTCGTCTAAGAAGTGTAAATGTTGCATCCACTATAAAAAAACCTAGCATGATCAGCCAACACCACAACAATTCAGGCGAATGCCAGGCACTTATAAGTGTCAGCCCACCAAGCATCAGTCCCAAGAAGCCACTTCCCGCATCCCCCATGAATATTTTTGCAGGGGGGAAATTCCAGAATAGAAAGCCTGACACTGCGCCGGCCATAATGAGAGGCAAAAATGCGAGCTCAGAGACCCCTGCAATGAAATAAACAATACACATACCCAGGCAGACACAGATCGCTTCCACACTGGCCAAACCGTCAATCCCATCCATAAAGTTATACAGATTGAGGAGCCAGACCAAGTAAATCAGCCCGAAAACGAAACCAATCCAACCTAGGTCAAGAGACATACCAAGCAACGACAGGGGCGCCAAACCGCCGAGCCAGATCAAAAGCCATGCGGCTGCCAGAAAGTGCCCGAGCAGACGCCACAGTGCAGCAATATGCCCATGATCATCCGCAAATCCTAGAACCGCTACCAGCAAGCCCGCCCCTCCCATGGCAATGGCTTCGGCTGACGTCAAAAAACCCTGCCCCGCAAGCACAGGTAGCGCGATGGCAAAAGAGATGACAATAGCAACACCTCCTCCCCTTGGAGTCGGAACAGTGTGAGAGCTTCGCTCATTGGGGATATCGATTATGCTGGCCTTCAGCGCGTAGCGACGGAGCCCCCCGGTCAGTACAAGTGAAAGACAGAAAACAGCAAGAAGTATCCAGAAAAATATCATTTTCTCTGACTATCCTGATAATGACGTGCAGTCCGTTGTAGTGCTAGATCCATGGAGACAGGGGGAGTCCAGTTTAAGGTTTTACAAGTCTCACTTATATCAACTTGCAGCGAATCACAAAGACGCTGAATTAAATGAGTGCGCCCCGTCAGCGAACCAACAATTCGCAGCAACTGAGCGGGAACTGGCAACAGACGATCTTTCTTCCCCAGCGCAATAGCCATCCGCTGAAGTAACTGAGTGGTCGACACGTCTGTGCCATCGCTAACCAACAGCACTCGGCCAGCAGCCGCGGGATGATTGATACAGACGATGACTAAATCCACCAGATTTTCGATAAAGACGATGCTGCGCTGATTGCTCACCGCCCCCAATGGCAGCGGATAGTTTTTTTCCAGCCAACGCATCATGCTCAGGAAATTTGCCTTGACACCCGGACCATAAACCAATGGGGGTCGAATAATAACCAATTCCATACCCGTTTCCAGGCTGATCTTTTTCAACCCTTCCTCCGCCTCAAACTTTGAAATCCCGTAAGGATCCAGCGGACTGGCTTTATCAGAAGACAAAAATGGACGACCCGGCTTTGTGCGCTCACCATTAACTTTGATAGAGCTTATGTAAATGAATCGCTTCACGCCTGAACGCGCAGCATTTCTTGCAAGGTTCAAAGTACCTACAACATTGGCTTTTCGAAACTCAGCAAGAACATCCTGCGCCGTCTCGTTCATTACGTGCACTCTGGCCGCACAATGAATAACAACTTGAATACCATCGAAGAGCACAGAGGTATCGGAGGAGCCCATTTCCCAAGATACCGTTTTGCACAAGCCCTTCAGTCTTGACTCCGCACGTACTGCCGCAACAGGGGTAAACGACTTGCCAACAAGAAGTTTGAAAACGATCGCCTCGCCAACAAAACCTGTTGCACCAGTTACCAGTACTTTTGGTTGACTCATCTGGTTTTCGTCCCCAACAGTGCAGCAATCCAGCATAAAATAAAAAATAGCGCTTTATCACGCTTGCGCCTGCGACACTTGCAAGCATTCCACGAAAGAAATACAAGTTGCCTACGCCCGAAACCAAGCCAACACCGGACAAAAGAATTATCAGAATACCCAATTAACTCAGCGATAAGCCTAACTTGACTGAACCACCATCCGTCCTGGATGCTTTTATAGCGTACAAGCAACGTTTTGAGTCCGGTATTTGCGCCTACCTGGTTCCGATCATGCTGCCGATACTGCATGCTGGATTCAGGATCAATAAACCACTTGAACCCGTGACTGCGGGCGAATGCATAACAATACCAATCATGCAGATCAACCTGCTGCAAAGCCGTCCAGTGGGAAAGCACAGATTGCTTTAAAGGATCAATCAGAGAGCGACTGAGCACATAAGTACACCCCGGCCCAGCGGCCTCGAATAGATAGTCCCAAGCCACTTGTGGCTGAGCCTTATCAAGGAGACGGGTTCTTCCGCCCTGCCAGAAGGCAGTAACGTTGCTTGAGTAGGCATCACATTGATGATTTGCCAGCGCGCCAGTCGCACGTGCAAGCTTTTCTTTGTGCCAAATATCATCTTGATCAGAGAACGCGATGAAGTCATATCTGGAAAAATCAACATCTCGAATCAGGCGGAAGAAATTGCGTGACGCTCCCCCAAACTTGCCCAGGGAAGGGAGAATAGTCACATTGTCGTTTTGCGCCGCATAACCAGCGCACCAGACTTCTGTGCCGTCTGTGGATGAATCGACACTAATGAAGACCGACACATCCACAGAAGATTGAGACAGGATAGAATCAAGCTGCTGCTCAATCCATCGCATACCGTTATAAGCAGCCAGTAAAACTGCAACTTTGGGATATTTTACTGGCATGCGAATCCTGCATAGACGGGGCTGGAGGCGTGAGTCCAGTGGGTAAAGCACTCGCTTAAACTGAGCCCTGTTCCAGCAACTTTTGCAGATACTGACCATACCCGGTTTTCTTCAACCGATCGGCCTGAGCCCCAAGTTGCTCGGCATTAATCCACCCATTGTGATAGGCGATCTCTTCCAGGCAAGCAATCTTGAAACCTTGGCGATGCTCAATGGTATGGACGAAATGACTGGCTTCAAGCAACGAATCATGAGTACCGGTATCAAGCCAAGCAAAGCCTCGACCAAGCATCTCCACATTCAACGACTTCTGCTCGAGATAAACCCGATTGACATCGGTAATTTCCAGCTCGCCGCGCTCGGATGGCTTTATGTTTTTGGCAATATCCACCACTTGATTGTCATAGAAATACAATCCGGTGACCGCATAACTCGATTTGGGATGAGCAGGTTTCTCTTCGATACTCAACGCACGACCGGTTGCATCGAACTCGACCACACCAAAGCGCTCTGGATCAGAAACGTGGTAACCGAATACCGTTGCACCGTGCTGCTGAGTAGTAGCAGCACGCAAGTTGTCGGAGAAATGGTGCCCATAGAAAATGTTGTCACCAAGAATCAGGCAACATGGATCTTTTCCAATGAACTCCTCACCAATGATGAATGCCTGAGCCAAGCCATCAGGGCTCGGCTGCTCTGCGTAGGTCAAATTGATCCCGTAAAGGCTGCCATCGCCCAACAACTTACGGAAACTAGGCAAATCTTCAGGAGTGGAAATGATGAGGATGTCACGCATTCCTGCAAGCATCAGCACCGAGAGCGGATAAAAGATCATCGGCTTGTCGTAGATCGGTAACATCTGCTTGGACACGCCAAGCGTGATCGGGTGCAAGCGCGTCCCTGAACCGCCAGCGAGAATGATGCCTTTACGATTGGTCGTGATCATTTGTTCAAAACTTCCATAAGCATTCGGGTTACACCACTTTGCCAATCCGGCAAGTGTAGAGAAAAATTGTCACGCAACTTTTGAGTATTAAGACGCGAATTCAATGGCCGGCGCGCCGGCGTTGGATACGCCGTCGTTTCGATTGGATTGACATCCTTAACTGCAAGTTGTTCGCCGTGAGCAAGCGCGAACTCAATGACGTGAGCAGCATAGCCATGCCATGACACTTCACCAGCGGCAGCCAGGTGATAAAGTCCGCCCAACTTCGGATTTTCAATGACTTTTTGGATCGTTAATGCAGTGACATCCGCAATCAGATCTGCACCCGTCGGCGCACCAATCTGATCAGCAATAACATTTAGGCTATCGCGGTCCTTGGCCAAACGCAGCATAGTCTTGGCGAAGTTATTGCCACGAGCCCCATAGACCCAACTGGTTCTAAAAATCAGATGCTTGCAACCGGACGCGATAATCTGATCTTCACCCGCGAGCTTGCTTACGCCGTAATGATTGACCGGACTCACCACATCGGTCTCCTGCCAAGGCGTGGAGCCGCTCCCGTCGAATACATAGTCGGTGGAATAATGAACAAGCCACGCACCCAGTGCAGCAGCCTCTTCAGCCATGACCCGACTTGCATCACCGTTTACGCAATCAGCCAGCTCGTTTTCCGACTCGGCCTTGTCGACTGCGGTATAGGCAGCAGCGTTGACGATAACGTGTGGTTTGACCAAGCGGATAGTCGCGCGCAACGCGTCCAGGTCCGCCAGATCACCACACAAGCCATCGACAGTCTGGCGATCCAACGACACCAGTTCACCGAGTGGTGAAAGTGCCCGCTGGAGCTCCCAGCCGACCTGACCGTTTTTGCCGAGCAATAAGATCTTCATGCCTGCACCGACCGATCACTGTAGTTTTCGTCGATCCACTGCTGGTAGCTACCACTTTTAACGTGCTCTACCCATTCAGTATTCGTGAGATACCATTCAACGGTTTTACGGATGCCCGTCTCGAAAGTTTCTTCTGGTGTCCACCCCAACTCACGCTGAATCTTGCTGGCATCGATTGCATAGCGCAGGTCATGCCCCGGACGATCTTGAACATACGTGATCAGGCTTGCATGGGGGCAATGAGCAGATTCAGGACGCAGCTCATCCAGCAGTGCACAAAGTGTATGCACGACTTCGATGTTTTGCTTCTCGTTGTGGCCACCAATGTTGTAAGTCTCGCCAATGACGCCTTCGGTCACGACTTTGTACAACGCACGAGCATGGTCTTCGACATAGAGCCAGTCACGAACCTGATTACCCTTGCCATACACCGGCAACGGCTTGCCTTCCAGTGCATTGAGGATAATCAGTGGAATCAGCTTCTCAGGGAAATGACAAGGACCGTAGTTGTTGGAGCAGTTGGTGACCAGCGTAGGCAGCCCATAAGTCCGCGCCCAGGCGCGAACCAGATGGTCGGAGCTTGCCTTGCTGGCCGAGTATGGCGAGCTTGGCTGATACGGTGTGGTTTCGGTAAACAGATCTTCCGGGCCTTCCAGATCACCATAAACTTCGTCAGTCGAAATATGGTGGAAGCGGAAATTGGCTTTGCGCACATCATCCAGCGTCGACCAATATTGGCGTGCAGCCTCAAGCAGCGTGTACGTGCCGATGATATTTGTCTGGATGAACTCTGACGGGCCTGAAATCGAACGATCGACATGGGACTCAGCGGCCAGGTGCATGATTGCATCCGGCTGGTGTTCCCGAAGGACTCGATCAATTTCATCACGATCGCAGATATCAACGCGCTCGAAGACATAACGCGCGTTTTGACTGACGCCAGCCAACGACTCAAGGTTGCCGGCGTAAGTCAGCTTATCAACGTTCACGACGGCGTCGTTAGTGTTGGAAATGATATGACGGATGACAGCCGAGCCGATAAACCCGGCGCCGCCGGTTACTAGAATTTTCACGCGAAACCATACCCTTGAGTTGCTGACAGGGCCGCCAACCGAGCGCTGTCTAATCCATGAATGCAAAAGCCATCATTTCAGCTGTGGCTTCTGACGATGTCAGTCTAAACCGATGTGGGAATATGCCACTACCGGACGAGCCCAGCATTTTACAGCTTAATGAACGTTTTACTAATGGATATAGACAAGCTGTGGCTAAAGTTTAGTTCGCCTTTCCTTCCATGCTGCAATCAGACAAGGCGCTTGCGTGAAGCTCTGGACGCACGTCCCAGAAACCAGCCAAAAACAGGCCCGATCAGCATACCCGCCAGCAATGCACCAACCGCGATCACTGATACCGGAAGTTGCGGCCCCGCCCAGCCAAGAAACAACAGGGAGACCGATTGCTGATTTTCGAGAACGAACGCAAGGATCGCCAACACAACCAATAGAATCAGGACGGAAAGCAGAATGCGCTTGAGATTATTCATGAGCAACTCCTTGCGTAACGGTGACCGTCAAGCCCCCTCCTCCTCTTCTTCATTCACGCGATCGCGCAGCTCTTTGCCTGGCTTG